>Ga0207647_10000308_pt1 | contig 40393 bp, 28 predicted proteins | sample KBSCornC2_FD_184295 | JGI IMG/M metagenome (GOLD analysis project Ga0207647, IMG submission 184295) | Corn rhizosphere microbial communities from Kellogg Biological Station, Michigan, USA - C2 (SPAdes) (version 2) | ecosystem: Host-associated > Plants > Roots > Rhizosphere ... | reverse complement strand
GGCGTGATCGAGCAGGAAACTCGCGCGCCGGTACAACGAGCCGCCACTGACCGCCGACACCAGGTGTCCGAGCAGCGAACGCGCCACTTCCGGTGCGAACAGCACCGCGCATTCGCGCGTCGAAAGTTTGCGCGCCCCGAGTCGCGCCGCCGCGCGCCCGGCCGCCTTGCCGCCGATCGAGGCAAATGCCGGAAAGGCTTTCGCGTCGCGCACGTATTCGTACCAGCCGTCGCGTTGCATCGCCTCGCCCGTGCCCGCAATCAACGAGCAGGAAATCGAATGGTGTGTGCCGCGTTCGCGGCCGATGAAGCCGTGCGAATTCGCGTACACGCCGATCGCATCGCCGCATTGCACGCTGGCCCCTTCCGAATTCGTGATTGCAGCGTGACCGCGGCCCGCGGCCTCGACCTCGCGGCCGATGTCGATCGCGCGATCGACATCCAGCTGCCAAGGGTGCCACAGGTCCAGGTCGGGAAACGCAGTCTGCATCAGCGCCGCATCGGCCAGCCCCGCGCAGGGATCGGGTTCGGTGTAGCGCGCGATCGCGCACGCCTGCGCGATCGTCGCGTCGATGGATGCGGGTTTCAGGTCGGCGGTGGAAGCGCTGCCCTTGCGCTGCCCGAAAAACACCGTGAGCCCGAAACCACGGTCGCGGTTGCGCTCGACCGTTTCGACTTCGCCCAAACGAACGTTGACGGAAAGCCCGGTGCTCACGCTGGCGGACACCTCGGCCTGCGAGGCACCGGCCGCGCGCGCGCGCCGCACCACGTCATCGGCCAGGTCGGCGAGACGCTCCAGTTCCGCAACGCTGTCGTCAGCTGTCACAATGTCGGTGTTCACTTGGTTTTCCATTCAAGACAGATTGATTCGCGCCGCCATGCAAGACCGGGAAGAAGTCCAGGACGAACGTCCCAGCCGCAGTGCGCGCCGGCGCGAAGCGCTGGACGTGCTGACGTTCGCGAAACAATTGTCGGAACTGCCGCCGTCACGCCTGGCCAAACTCGACCTTCCCGAAGACGTGCGCGACGAACTCGCCGAGGTGCAACGCACGCCTTCGCACATCGCGCACAAGCGGCAGCTTGCGCATCTGGCGAAACTGATGCGCGCGCACGACGAGGAAGTCTTCGCGTCCGCACGCGCGACGCTGGCCAACGACCGCGGCAAGACTGCCCGCGAAACCGCGGCGCTGCACCATATCGAAGCGCTGCGCGAAAACCTGCTGGGCGAGAACGCCGATGCCGCGCTCACGGCGTTCATCACCGCGCATCCCGACATCGATCACCAGCACCTGCGTGCACTGATCCGGCAATCCCGCCGCGAACGGGAGGCGAACAAACCGCCGCGCGCGCAACGGGAGTTGTTCCGGCTGCTGCGCGATCTCGACGCAAGCTGATCACGCGGAGGTTCCGCCCACCGTCATCGCGGTGATTTTGGTGGTCGGCATGCCGACGCCCACCGGCACGCTCTGGCCTTCCTTGCCGCACACGCCGACGCCTTCGTCGAGCTTGAGGTCGTTGCCGAGCATGGCCACGCGCGCCAGCACGTCCGGCCCGGAACCGATCAAGGTCGCGCCCTTCACCGGCCGCGTGACTTTCCCGTGCTCGATCAGGTACGCCTCGTTGGCGCTGAACACGAACTTGCCGTTGGTGATGTCCACCTGCCCCCCGCCGAAGTTGACCGCGTACAGGCCGCGTTCGACCGAAGCGATGATCTCCTGCGGATCGCGCTCGCCCGCCAGCATGTACGTGTTCGTCATGCGCGGCATCGGCAGGTGCGCGAACGATTCGCGGCGGCCGTTGCCGGTCGGCGCCATGCCCATCAGCCGCGCATTGTGCTTGTCCTGCATATAGCCGACGAGGCGGCCGTTTTCGATCAACGTCGAGCAGTGCGTCGGCGTGCCTTCGTCGTCGATCGACAGCGAACCGCGCAACCCCTGCAACGTGCCGTCATCGACCACGGTCACGCCTTCGGCGGCGACCTTGTCGCCCATGCGGCCCGCGAACGCCGAGGTGCCCTTGCGGTTGAAATCGCCTTCGAGGCCGTGCCCGATGGCTTCGTGCAGCAAGATGCCCGGCCAACCCGGGCCGAGCACCACGTCCATCGTGCCGGCCGGCGCGTCGACGGCATCGAGATTCACCAGCGCCTGGCGCACGGCTTCGCGCGCCCACGCATGCGCGCGGCCCGAGTCGATCAGTTCGCGGTACGCGCAACGTCCGCCCCCGCCGGAATAACCCGATTCGCGGCGGCCATTGGACTCCGCGATCACCTGCACGTTCACGCGTGTCAGCGGTCGCACATCGGCGGCCAGCGTGCCGTCGGCCGCGGCGATCAACACCGAATCGTGCGTCGCGTTCATGCTGACGATGACCTGCCTGATGCGCGGATCGAGGCTGCGCGCCAGCGCATCCAATTCGCGCAGCAGCGAAATCTTCGCGGCATTGTCCAGGCCATCGATGGGATCGTCCGCCGGATACAACGCGCGCGCACCGCGCAGTGCCAATGGCTTGCCGGAACCGTTGCCATCGTTCGCGATCGCACGTGCCGCGCCGGCCGCTTCCAGCAGTTGCGGCAACACGATGTCGTCGGAATAGGCGAAGCCGGTTTTTTCGCCGGACACTGCGCGCACGCCGACGCCCTGCTCGATGCTATGGCTGCCGTCGCGCACGATGCCGTCTTCCAGCAGCCACGATTCGCTTCGCGAATGCTGGAAGTACAGATCCGCCGCGTCGACGGACGGCGCCATCACGCGCGCGAAGACGCGTTCCAGGTCCTGCGTGGACAGGCCACCGGGCGCGAGCAGGTTGCGTTCGGCGAGTGCCAGCGGAGAATCCATGCGTGTCGAAGCCTTGCGGGGGATCATGACAACGTAAGGGCGGCACTGCCCGATCGCAAGCGGAAGGTTCGCGCAGGAGTCGCTCAGCTGTGCATCACGCCGCGCGGCAGCGGGTGGATTTCGTAATGCATGCCGATGCCGGCCTTGATCGCCGGGTCCTCCGCGGTCAATGCGCGCACGGCGGACTCGTCTTCCCTTTCCATGACACCGATTCCGAATGCCCCCGCCGGGTCCAACACCAATCCCAGCGCGAACACGCGAACCACGCCGCGAGCGATCAGGTCCTGCCAATACAGCGCGTGCCGCTTCATCACCTCGGCCTCGGCGGGCGACAGGTCCATGGCAAAGGTGGGGCGCGGTGGAACCAGCTTGCAAAAGAACGTCAGCATGACGGCGCCTCCGAGGTGGGCGGCGCGATCTTACTGCGTGGACGCCGGTGGCGCGGAAGACGAAGCACTCGGCACGGGCGCGGCGCTGACCGCTGCGGCCGGCGGCAAAACGTTCGACACCGCGGGCGATGGTGCGGTGATCACGGGTGTCGCGGCGGACGTTGCGGGCGCCGGTACGGAAGCCACGGTCACGATCTTCGGTTTGTCCCAACTGCCGGTGACCCGATAAATGCTGCCCGCCGCCTTGTTGATGCCCTTGCCGATCAGGCCCTGCACCACCAATCCGGCCGCTGCGCCGACCGGACCGCCGATCACCGCCCCGACGACGGGCAAGGTGCCGCCGACGTGCGGCGTGACATCGACAGTGAGGTCGTAATCGCGAGCGCGGAATCCGGTGCGTCCCTGCATCGCGATGCGCGCCGCGGGCGCGGTGATCACCATGTCTTGCGTGAAGGCGTTGCCGTCCTTCAGCGTGAAGTTGGCGGAGGCATTGTCGAAACCGAAACCCGACTTGAACACGTCGCCGAAGTGCAGCATCAGGCGGCTCGGCAACTCGCGCAACGAAAGCAGTCCCAGCAATCGGCCGAGGCCCGGCTTCACCGCGAGGATGCGGCCCTCGCCCACCTTGATGTCCAGCTTGCCGCTCATCCAGGCCAGCGAGAAGCCGGATGGCGCACCGGGCCAGGTGCCATCGATGTGCACGTGCGCATCCTTGCCCCCCGCGAGCAGGCCGCTGAAGCCGAATGCCGCGAGCGTCTTGCCGAAATCATGCGAACTGATGTCGATCACCATCTGCGACGTGCTCATGCGGGTGCTGCCGTTCCAGTTGCCGTGCGACTGGATGGTGAAGTCCGTGCCTTTTGAATCGAACTTGCTGATGTACATGCCCTGCAACGTCGGCGCGCTTTCGAACGTCGTCGCGCCGAGTTGCGCCTTACCGAGCCGGAGTTCGCCAATGCCGACGTGCAACGGCGGAATCGCGAAAGGTGCGACGGGCGATGTCACCTGCGGTGGCGGCGGCGGACCGGGTTGTTTCGGTGGAGGCGGCTCGGGCCAATACAAATGCTGGAAATTCGCGGTGATGCCGCGGGTGACCAGGCCACTGGTCGGCAGGTCGATCGTGCCCTTCACGACGGCGCCATCGAACGAGATCGCATCGCTTTGCGCGCCGGCTGCGAACGAAAACCGCAACGCGCCGAGGTCGGTGCCGAACACTTGCGCCGCGTCCGTGGAAACCTCCGCCCGCGAAAGTTGCGGGAAGGCTCCGCCGGATGATCCCGTCAGCGCCTGCTCGATCCAGCCGCTCACGTCCATGCGCGGCGCGTGACCACCCACCGTCAGGCCCTGCGCCGGAATTTCCGTCGGCAAGGTGTTGCCGAAGTTCATCGCCAAGGCGGTGGGCAGCCTGCGTGCAGGATCGGCCAGGCGGCCGCGCACCTGCAACACGTCGCCGAGCGAAACCGTCAGCAGCGCACCGGCCGACGGCAGCTGCAGGCTCAGGTGCAGCGGCAATTCCGTATTCGCCGGTTTGTCCAGCGGCGCCGGAAAATCCAGCGCGATGCCCGCGAGATTCGACTTCAAATCCAGGATCGGCGTTGCGGGTGCACCGCCCTGCCCCGCCACCACGTTGACCCCGATGTGGAACGGCGCGACGCCGCTGGCGTGCGCAACCAGCCCCGCGAGATCGGGGTAGCCCTGTACCAACGTCTGCGCCGACACGCGGGTGTCCAGCGACGCCTCGACGATGTCCTTCGGATCGGCGACGCCACCGCCGACCGCGATGGAAAGTTTCGCGGGCGCGCCGCGGAACATTGTCGACAGATCATTGGCGCGAAATCCCTTGCCGTCGATCTGCAGCGGGCCATTGAGGTTTTTCAGCGCGAGATTCCATTTGGCGGCGGTCACGTCGGCCTTGGCCAGGTCGACCTTGCCGCCGAGCGTGAAGTTCTCCGCATGGCCGAGCGGAATGGACAGCTTGATGTCGAACTTGCCGGTGCCGCCGACCTGCAACCCCTGCAGCGCGTCGAGCGCGCCCGCGCCGACCGGGCTGTGGCGCACGAAGTCCAGCAGTTGCGCGCCGGTGCCACCGCCCTGGATATCCAGCCCGAGCACGCCGTTGTGGAGGTCGGGTATCGACGCCACCGCATGCGTGGCGGTGACACCCTGCACCGTCGCATGCGTGGCGACGATGCCCATGCGGTTGTCGACGAAATCCACCGCCGCATCCACGCCGGTCGCGCGCGGCCAGTTGTCGGCGAAATCGAAGGTGGCGTTGTGTACCACCCCGGTCGCCTCGAAGCGGCCTGCGTGGTCGAGGAACGGCCAGTGATCGAGATCGCCACGGATCACCACGCGCCCCGACGTCAGGTCGCCGCCGACCAGCGCATGATCCAGCCACGCGACCAGCGAGGGCGGCATGCTGCGATAGGGCCAGAACAAATCCGCGTCCGTCACCTTGGCATGCTCCAGCACCGCGTGCGCCGAGACGAACGGTCGGTGGCCACCGCCCAGCCAGACCAGTCGCGCATCCGCGCTGCCAGCGAGTCCGCCGCTGTCGAAGCGCAATTCATCAGCGGCGACGTTCCACAATCCATCTTCGCGCCATGCCACGAACATGCCGCCCAGGTGGGTGAACACGAACGGCTTGCGGAACACGTCGGTGAGCGCAAGCGTCGCGGGCTGCGACGGCAGTTCCAGTGAAACCGCCTGGTCATCCGCGCGCACGATGCCTTGCGCCAGCACGACGCCGGGCACCCCGCCCGTCGCCGCCGCGCCGAGGTTCGAGAATCGTACGGTCGCGTCGTAACGACCGCCTTGCCGCCACGCGGCCGCCGCGTCGTCGATCTTCGCATAGGGGCGCGCATGGTTCACCCACTGCGCGAACGCCGGCGGTGCCTGCGGGGCCATCGCCAACAACGAAAGCCATGGCGCGACATCGATCGCGTGCGCGGCCGCCGTTACGCGCCACGCACCTGCGTGACCGCGTACACGCGCGACGGCGCCGCCCGCCTGATCGATATTCGCGCGCGGTTTGCCCGGCCCGCGCCACGCGATGTCCCAGCCATCACCGGCTCGTGCCGCTTTCAACACCCCAGCCAGTGATGCCAGTTCGACCGCGCGGCCATTCGGCCCGGTCGCGGCGAGGTTGCTGATGCTGTAGCGCGCCGCCGCGGACGCGAGCTTGCCGTCCCGCCAACGGCCCCAAAGCTCGATGTCGCCACGGCCACTCTGGACGGCGTAACCGTGCAAATCCACTCCACGCGCGGCCGCGGCGAAATCCAGATCGTGGGTCACCACGTGCAGCGCGTAATCGCGCGCGTCCGCACGCATGCTCCCGCCGATGGTGACCGCCTGCCGCGTGCCCATTTGCTGCACGCTGCCGCCAAACCGGATCACGTCCCCGACGTTCACCACCCTCAAGCGCGGCGCGAGCAGGCGCCACGAACGCTGCGTCACGTCATCCACGATGTCCACGTGCAGATCGCTCAAATCCAGATCGATCGGCAGCGATTGCAGCGACGCGTGCGCTTCCCCGGACGAATTGCCGAACCCGACCACCTGCCAGCCGGACGCCGCGTGCTCGACGCGCAATTCCACGCCGCGCAGGCGCAGGGTGATCCAGCGATGCGCGGGACGCAGCCACGCACCGAAATCGAATTTCAGCGAAGCGTGCGGGAGCGTGATGGATTTGCCGCCCGGCTGCGCCGGCCCCAACGTCAGGTTCCGTACCGTCAGCAACGGACCCGACGGCTGCCACTGGCTGGAAATCGCCGCGAAGCTCACCGGACGGTGCAAGCGCGACGAAAGCTGGCGTGCGACGAAATCGGGATAGCGCGTGGCCACCGGCAGCAGGATCTGCACAACGCCCATCAGGACCGCGGCCGCGATCAGCAGGCCCGCGATCAGCGCGGTGAGCGCAAAGCGCGCGCGGCGCAGGTGGTGGCGCCATGGAGTCATTGCGAGGTTCCGTCCCCGTCGATCGCGATGTCCCCGCGAACATCGACATGGTTACCCCCTTCCCAAGAAGCGGGGGCGCCGCGCGGCGGCGGGGGGATGACGCGCCCGTCTCGATTCTTCTCGCCTGACCCGACGGATTTGTCAAACAAAAGGAGATGGCAGGCACGAGCGGATGCAATGTCTTTGGCTACTTTCTGCAGAAACAGAAAGTAGCCCGCACCGTTGGACGGCGCTGGAAAAGACACGGATGTCGAATCCCCGGGAATCAAGACGTTGATGCCATCCCCCCGCGACTTCGTCGCGACCCCCATCGTACCGAAGGGGGCATGGATGCTTGTGCCGTGCAACATTTGCCGGTACGCACGAGAAGCGTCAAAGCAACACGACATCGAACTGCTCCTGCCCGTACTGCTCCTCGGGCTGGAAGCGGATCGACTTCCCGATGAAGGCCTCCAGCTCGGCTACTGCGGACGATTCTTCCTCCAGCATGCGCCCGACGACTTTCGGCGACGCCAGCACCAGCAATTTTTCCGCTTCGAACTGGCGCACCGCGCGGGTGATTTCGCGGAAGATTTCGTAGCCGACGGTTTCGGCGGTTTTCAGGATGCCGCGGCCCGCGCACGTGGTGCACGGTTCGCACAGCTGCCGCGCCAGGCTTTCGGTGGTGCGCTTGCGGGTCATCTCGACCAGGCCCAGTGGACTCATCTCATACACGGTTGTCTTGGCGTGGTCGCGCGCCAGTGCCTTTTCGAGCGTGCGCAACACCTGACGCTTGTGCTCGTCGTCGTGCATGTCGATGAAGTCGATGATGACGATGCCACCGAGGTTGCGCAGCCGCAGTTGCCGCGCCGAGGCTTGCGCGGCTTCGAGGTTGGTGCGGAACGCGGTTTCTTCCAGATTGCGCGAACCGAGATACGCGCCGGTGTTGACGTCGATGGTGGTCATCGCCTCGGTCTGGTCGATCACGAGATAGCCGCCCGATTTCAGCGGCACTTCCTTGCGCAAGGCTTTCTGGATCTCGTCCTCGACGCCATAAAGATCGAAGATCGGCCGCTCGCCGGGATAGTGCTCGACACGATCGGTCAGGCCGGGCATGAACTGCCGCGCGAATTCCAGCGTGCGCTCGAACGTCTCGTGCGAATCCACGCGCACCTTCTCGATCTCGTCGTGCATGAGGTCGCGCAGCACGCGCAACGGCAGCGGCGGTTCCTCGTACACGCGCTGACCGGGTTCTGCGTGCGCGATCGCCTCGGACACCGTCTGCCACACACGGGTCACGTAGGCGACGTCTTCGCCGAGCGCCGCGGCGTCCAACCCTTCCGCGTTGGTGCGCGCGATCAGGCCAAACCCGTCGCCCGCCAACCCGGCCATGATGCCGCGCAGGCGTTCGCGCTCGACTTCGTCCTCGATGCGCACCGATACGCCACGCGTCGCACTGTCCGTCAGCAACACCAGGTAGCGCGACGGAATGGAAAGGTGCGTGGACAGCCGCGCCCCCTTGCTGCCGATCGGATCCTTGATCACCTGCACGATGACGCGCTGGCCTTCGTGCACCAGTTCGGTGATCGGCGGCGCACTCGCGGGCGCGGGCGCCACGCCGTCGATGGGTTCGGAATTCAGGACCGGATGCGCCGTGTCCGCCGCATGCAGGAACGCGCTGCGCTCGAGACCGATGTCGACGAACGCGGCCTGCATGCCTGGCATCACGCGCTTGACGCGACCGCAATAGATGTTGCCGACGTAGCCGCGGCGCCCGCTGCGTTCGATGTGCACTTCCTGCAGCATGCCGTTCTCGACCACGCCGACACGCGCCTCGCGGGGCGTGACGTTGATCAGGATTTCCTCGGTCATGTTGGGCGCTCGAAGTGGGCTTGCTGCAGGCAATCATCCGTGAAGCGGTATCCACCCGCGCATCCATGTGCGTGCGTTCGTCGGCACCACCTGCAAAGCAGCAGCCAGCACCGACTCACCCTTATATCCGGGTGCCTCTATACCTGTCGATGCACCAAACCAGTCCGTTCAGGCCCTGTCGCACAGACACCCGCCTCGCGCAACAAGCCCATGGTCTCGAACAGCGGCAGCCCCATCACGCCCGAGTAGCTGCCGGACAGGTGCGCGATGAAGCCGGCGGCCCGGCCCTGGATCGCGTAACCGCCGGCCTTGCCGAACGGCTCGCCGGTGGCGACGTAGCGTTCGATGGCCGCGTCATCCAGGGCCGCGAAGGTCACGATCGACGTGCACGTCGCGCTGCATTCGCCCCGTGCACTCGCGCAGCACACCACGGAAATCACCTCATGCGTGCGGCTGGACAACACGCGCAGCATCGCCGCCGCATCGGCCGCATCGCGAGGCTTGCCGAACACGCGATCGTCCAGCACCACTTCGGTGTCCGCGCCCAGGACGAAGGTATCGGAATCGCGGCCGACAACGGTTTCCAGACCGGCGCGCGCCTTCTCGCGCGCAACGCGCTCGACGTAGGCTTGCGGAAATTCTTTCGCGCCGCGCACTTCCGGCACACCAACGTCGATCGCCTCGAACGCCACGCCGACCTGCGCGAGCAGTTCGCGACGGCGCGGCGATTGCGAGGCGAGCCAAAGCATCGCGCAAGGATAACGCGCAGGCCTATCCCCGCTTGCTCGTCATTCCGGAATTACTCGCGCCATCCATGGCGCTCGCGCTACGCGCCGCCTCCGGCGTTCGCGTTTGCAGCCCTGCAAACGCAGTCGCGCAGCGATATCCGGAACCCAGCGCCTTCGGATTTCGGCCCGCGTGGCAAGAGACACTGGATTCCCGCTTTCCTCGCTCCTCAAGGCGCGGCCATCCATGGCCGCTCCCCGCGTCGCGGAAATGACGAATAAACGGGTCGCCCGTGACGTCCCTCAGGCGACCGCCACATTCATGCACGCGTCCTGTGCCGGCGGCACCAAGGCGATCACGTTCCACCCCGCGCGAGGCTCTGTCTTGCGGTGGTTGCTGGCAACGCGCAGGTGGCCGTTGGGTTCGATGCCGAACAGCAAAACCGCGTCGGCGCCGTGCTGCGCCAGGAACTCAGGCCAGCCGAAGGTTTCGGTCAGCGCGTTGGATTTGATGCGCCAGCCGGCGTCCAGCAATTCGGCGAAACGCGTGTGCGTCATGTCGCTGCCGAACAACGCCTTGGCGCGCAGGCTGCCGGCGAACGCCGAGCGGGCATTGGCGTCCTGCGGCGCCAGCACGCGCAGGCGATACACGCGCTCACGCCCGAATTCCTGCCGGTATTGCATGCACGCCAGCGAATTCAGCTCGCGGCGCCGGGACATTGCGAATAACCGTCCGATGCCTGTCAGGTCGAGGTGCGTGGCCGCGTGCTGCGAAGTGGGGTTGCCGAAAAACACCGGCAACCCCGCCATGCGTGCCCTGCTGATGCCATCCCAATCGTCGTCCGCCAGCAGCACCTGGAACTTCTGTTCCACGAGCGCCGCGGCGATCCCGCGCGCGACTTCATCGGAACCGAAAATCAGCACGCCATCGGGATCGGGGTCCGCTACCTTCAGCCAGCGCGCCAGCGGACGCGCGGTCGCGCTCTGCAGCACGACAGTCCCGATGATCAACGTGAACACCAGTGGCACCAACGCATCCGCGCCCGGCATGCCGAGGTCACCCAGCCGCAACGCGAACAGCGACGACACCGAGGCCGCGACGACGCCGCGCGGCGACACGTAACCCAGCAGCGTGCGCTCGGGCCACGTGAGCGAGCTGCGGAACGTCGAAACCAGGATCGACACCGGCCGTATGAAGAATTGCGCCACCACGAACACCAGGATGCCCGCCATCAACATGCCCGGCGGCAACGGCCAATGCAGGCGCGCGGCCAGCACCACGAACAGCATCGACACCAGCAACGTGGACAGGTGTTCCTTGAAATCCATGATGTCCTGGACGTGGACGTGTCGCAGGTTGCCCAGCGTGATGCCCATGATGGTCACCGCGAGCAGGCCCGATTCGTGCGCCAGCTTGTTGGACAGCGTGAACGCGCCCAGCACCGCGATCAGCGTGCCGTAGGCCTGCAGGTATTCGGGAATCATCTGCCGGTAAAGCAGGAAACCCAGCGCCAGCGCCATCGCCAGACCGATGCCGGCGCCGATGCCGACGGTGGCACCGAACACCGCCAGCGAGTGCCCTTGCTGGTGCGAAACGATGGCTTCGAACACCAGCACCGCGAACAGCGCGCCCAGCGGATCCAGCACGATGCCTTCCCAGCGCAAAGCGCTGGCGATGCGCGCGTTCGGGCGCAGCGTGCGCAGCATTGGCGTGATCACTGTCGGCCCGGTCACGCACGTCAATGCGCCGAACAGGAACGCGATCGACCACGGCAACCCCGCGATCCAGTGCGCGGCACCGGCCAGCATCAGCAGCGCCAGCACCGCGCCGTAAGTGACCATGCCATGCACCGCGCGGCCGATCCCGCGCAGTTCGGAAAACCGCAGCGTCATGCTGCCTTCGAACAGTATCAGCGCAACCGCCAACGACACCACCGGGAACAGGAATCTGCCCAGCACCTTGTCGGCATCGAACAGCCCCGTCGCCGGCCCGATCACGATGCCGATCAGCAACAGGAACAGGATCGCCGGCAGCCGCATCCGCCACGCCAGCCACTGCGCGAAGAACCCGACCACCAGCAGCAGCGTGAGCACCACGCCAAGATCGATCGCCATGCCCACCTCGCGTCCTTCGGGTTGCGGGTCATGGTAACCCCGAGCGGAGTGGTGAACCCTCGCGCGCGAGTCGTTACCGCCCCTGATCGTCCGTGATATTGCATACCGCCCCCGAGACGCGGGATAACGCAACCGCGGCCCGACCCTCATGCAAGCGCCGAGGCCAGCCAGGTACTTGAGGCAGCGCAGGAATTTCCCGTTTGACAACCCCGTCCCGCGGCGGGACGATCCCGTTACCGCCCCTGATCCGGGGCGGAATTAGCGTTAGGCCTCACGGGCACCACCAATGGAAGACAAGCAAACACACGGCACTTTCCAAGACGTTTTGAAAGCTGCTAGCCCTGCGCTTCGCCCCGTGTGCGAATCACTGCAAAACTTGGTCATTTCGCTCCACGCTGGCCGCGTCGAGGTTGTGTGGCCAAAGCTCAAAATCGCCAGCTTTGGCGTCGGGCCAAAGAAGATGACCCAGCACTACGCATACATTGCAGTTCAGTCGTCTCACATCAACTTGGGCTTCTATCATGGCGCATCCCTAGCCGACCCAACCGGTCTCCTTGAGGGCACTGGCAAGGAGTTGCGGCACATAAAAATCAACGACCTCGCGAGCGCCGAACGCGCTCCAGTTGCCAGCTTGTTGCGTCAGGCCATCGCTGAGCGTAAACCACACGAGTGAGGTCTAACTATTCCGTAAGAGACTCCTCGTCAATACAGTGAACATAATCGCCTTGCCTTGAGCTTTCAGGCCACGCTGGGTGGTGGGCTGTATTGCGTGGTGGATTCGGCGCGTTGCGTTCGCTTTTCGCTGGGGGCTCTCTGCATGCGCGTGACCGTCGCACGCTGGTTGTTTTGGTCACGCAACGTCGAACCCTCATCCGGCGCTTCGCGCCACCTTCTCCCGGAGGGAGAAGGGAAAACCCGCTCAAAATCCCGCCGCGCCAGCATGGATGGAACCGTCCGCAAACTTGCGATCAGCCGCGATGGTAGGGATGCCCGTTGAGGATCGTCACGGCGCGATACAACTGCTCGGCCACGACCAGCCGCACCAGCATGTGCGGGAGCGTGAGCGGACCGAGTGACCAGCGCTGGTGAGCGCGTAGCAACACGTCGCCTGCATGGCCATCGGGGCCGCCGACCAGGAACGCGAGGTCGCGGCCGGCCATGCGCCATTTCGACAATTGATCGGCGAGTTGTTCGCTCGACCACGTTGAACCGCGGCCGTCCAGCGCGACGACATGCGTGTCGCGGGGCAATGCGGCGAGCAGCGCCGCGCCTTCATCTGCCACCGCGCGCGCATCGTCGCGGCCCTTGCCGCGCGTGCCGGGTTTGATCTCGACGAGTTCCAGCGGAAGGTCGCGCGACAAGCGTTTCACGTATTCCGCGAAACCTTCCGCTACCCAGCCCGGCATGCGTTCGCCGACCGCGATCAACTTCGCACGCATGCTGCGTTGCTCAGCGATCGTTCGCGGCTTCCGCCTCGGGCGCCTGGTCACCCACCGTCCACAGGCGTTCCAGCCCATAGAACTCGCGGATGCGTGGCAGCATCACGTGCACGATGATGTCACCCAGATCCACCAGCACCCACTCGGCTTCGGCCTGGCCTTCCACGCCCAGCGGCAGCATGCCCGCGCGCTTGGCGAACCTGACGACTTCGTCGGCGATGGATTTGACGTGACGCGAGGAAGTACCAGAGGCGATGATCAGCAGGTCGGCGATGGAGGTGCGCCCGCGCACGTCGATTTCACGAACGTCGTGCGCCTTCAGCTCTTCGAGGGCGGCAAGCACGCGCCGGCGCAGGGTCGCAGTGGTGGGGGGGCGGTTGACGGGAGTGGCTGCGGGGCGTGACTTGATTTGGCTGGTCAAGTTGTGGAAGGCCTCAGTCCTTGGTGGGCGCGCGGGGTGCGCGGCTTCAGTATGCACCCATGAAGGAAGATCGCAAGTGCAGGCAGGGTGCTCATTCAGGGCGTACGGCATTCCGGTACGGCGCGAGCAAGGCGGCATCGTCGATCAGCGCCTGCGGGACCAGCCAGCGCGGCGCGCGGCCTTCGGCCAGCAGCGCGCGGATACGCGTGGCCGAAATGCCGAGTGCCGACACCACCATGTCCAGCACCCTGCCCGAAGGCGCATCGCGCAAACCGGCCAGGCTTTCCGTTTTGCGCGCCGCGACCTCGGCGGCCAGCTCACTCGGCATCGCGGGAATCTGCGCGGGTCGCGTGAGCGCACACAGGTGCGCAAGCTCGAACAGTTCGCGCCAGCGGTGCCAGGTCGAAAGGCCCGCGAACGCATCGGCGCCGATCAGCAGCACCAGCGGACGCTCGCTGCCGATTTCCGCGCGCAGCGAGGCCAACGTATCGAACGTGTACGACGGCCCGTCGCGTTCCAGTTCGCGCAGGTCCAGTTGCAGGCGCTGTTGCCCCGCCAAGGCTGCGCGCAGCATTGCGGCGCGTTCGGTGGCGCTGGCGACCGGCTGCGGACGATGCGGGGGAATCTTCGCGGGCACAATGCGCACTTCCGCATCCAGCGCCTCGGACGCTTCCCACGCGGCGCGCAGGTGGCCGATGTGGACGGGATCGAAGGTGCCGCCGAAAATGGCGAGGGGTTGCATGGCCGTCACGCCGCCAGCAGCACATTCGCGTTGCGCGGCTGCGCGATGGCGACCAGCAGGCGTTCCATTTCGCGCCACGGGTCGCCCCATTCGCGGCCCTTGGCCATGCGGTCGATGCGCGCGCATTCGGCAAGGCAGCGACGCCAGTGCGCGTTGCCGTGCCCGGCGCGTTGCAAGGCGCCCGCGAACAGTTTCTGGCGCGCGGGCCACATGCCGTATTCGTTGCGCGCGCCGCTGGCGAAATCGGGTGCCGACGCCAACCGCAACGCAAGATCGAGCTGGTTGAGCAGCCAGCCCAGCATCGGGATCACGTCCTCGCCTTCGGCGCGCAGGCCATTCAGTATTTTCAGCGCCCGAGGCGCATCACCGCCGAACGCGGCGTCGGTGAGTCTGAATACGTCGTACACCGCGTTGTCGTCGCCCAGTGATTCCAGATCGGCGGCGCTGACGGCACCGCCGGGGCGCAGCGCTGCGAGTTTGTCGATTTCCTGCGCGATCACGAGCAGGTTGCCCTCCGCGCGTTCGGCCAGCAGCGCGATGGCATCTTCGCCGGGCGCAAACCCCTTGGCGCGCATGCGCGCACGAATCCAGTCGGGTAGTTGTTCCAGATACGGTGCGCGCAGCCAGGCGTACACGCCCGCACGCTCGACCGCCTTCACCCACGCGCCTTCGTGTTTCTTGCTCCACTGCGACGCGCTGATCATCAGCACGGTGTCGGGCGCCGGCGATTTGCACCATTCCATGATCGCGGCGGAACCGTCGCGATCGGGCTTGCCGGTGGGCACGCGCAACTCGATCAGGCGCCGCGACGCGAACAGCGAGAGGCTGGCGCTGCTGCGCGCCAACTGGTCCCAGTCGAAATGCGCGTCGACATCCAGCACCTCGCGTTCGCCGTAACCGAGCGCACGCGCCCGCGCACGCAACGCGTCGCCCGCTTCCTGCAATTGCAGCGGCTCGTCACTGGCCAGCAGGTACACCGGCGCAAGATCGCCCTTCGCCAGCGTCGTCAGAAAATCTTCGAACGCGTTCGCCACGATTCAGCCCGCGCTGGAGGCGGATGCAGGCGCGGCCGTGCTGGAAGCGGGGTGGGGCGCGCCGGTGCTCGATGGCTCTGCGGTACCAAGGCGCGCCTGCGCTTCCAGGCGACGCATCACTGCATCGGTCATTTCGCGTACCAGGCTGCGCTGGATCGCTTCGGTCTCGCTGGTGATCGCCGAGAACTGGGTCTGATCGATCGCGAATTCGTGCGAAAGTGAAATCGTCTGCATCGGGACGACTGTCTTCCCCTGGGCATCGGTCAGGGTGAACTGCACGTTGAAGGTCACCACGTATTCGCCGACTCGCTGCACCGCACCGCTGGTCAACATGCGCGAACCGAACGCGGCCACCGGGACCGCCAGCGTGGCGACGCCCTCGGTGGAAGTATCCAGCACGTTCACCTTGCTGGCGCGCAGGGCCGCGGCCAGCGAGCGCGGGAATTCGCCGCCGCCGCTCACCTGCAGGTACACCTGCTGCTGCATGACCGCGGGCAGCGCCGCGCTGCCGCGCAGGTGGAATCCGCAGCCGGCGAGCGCGGCGCTGGCTCCGATGCAGAACAAAAAAAACAGCCATTGGCGAACGTGCATCGAATCAGCTCCGGTCGTGTACCGCTGGTCTTCCCCCTTCCGCAGGAAGGGGGACCGAGGGGGATGGCTTCGTGGTGCCGCGGCATCCCCCCGCCGCTTCGCGTTCGCGCTTCGCGCGCGTTCGCTTCGCTCCGCCCCTTCCCTCGGAAGGGGGGTGGATGAATCCCGAGTCCGAAAAGCATAGCAGCGGCAATCAGCGCACTGCCCGTTCAGCCGATGACGATATTCACGATCTTGCCCGGTACCACGATCACCTTGCGCACGGCCTTGTCGCCGACCGCCGCGACCACGCCCGGCAGCGCGCGCGCGGCGGCTTCGAGTTGCTCGCGCGGTGCGTCGAGCGCGGCTTCCAGCGTGCCGCGCAACTTGCCGTTGACCTGCACCGCCAGCGTGACGCTGTCGCGCACCAGCGCGCCCGGATCGGCCTTGGGCCAGGCTACGTCTTCGATCAAGGTTTCCTTGTGGCCCAGCACTTGCCACAGCGCGTGGCTCGCGTGCGGCGTGAACGGGTTCAGCAGCAGCACCATGGTTTCCAGCGTCTCGTGGCGCAACGCGCGGCCGGCGTCGCTCATGTCGCCGAACTTCGACAGCGCGTTCAGCAGTTCCATCATCGACGCGATCGCGGTGTTGAAGTTGCGGCGGCGACCAATGTCGTCGCCCACCTTGGCGATGGTTTCGTGCAACTGGCGGCGCATGGCTTTTTGCGCGGGATTCAACGAAGCGGGATGGATTTCCGGGTGGTCGGGCTGCGAAGCATGCGTCACCACGTCACGCCAGAACCGGCGCAGGAAGCGCGCCATGCCCTCGACGCCAGCTTCGTTCCATTCCAGCGACTGGTCGGGCGGCGATGCGAACATCGAGAACAGTCGCACCGTGTCGGCGCCGTACTTGTCGATCATCACCTGCGGATCGACGCCGTTGTTCTTCGACTTCGACATCTTTTCGCTGGCGCCGATCAAAACCGGCTGGCCGTCGGCCCTCAGCGTCGCGCCGGTAACGCGCCCACGCTCGTCGCGCTGGATGTCCACGTCGGCGGGATTGATCCACGTCTTTTCGCCGTCGCCGTCCTCACGATAAAACGTTTCCGCCACCACCATGCCCTGGCACAGCAGATTGGTCGCGGGCTCATCCGAATGCACCAATCCCGCGTCGCGCAGCAGCTTGTGGTAGAAACGGAAATACAGCAGGTGCAGGATCGCGTGCTCGATGCCGCCGATGTACTGGTCGACCGGCAGCCAATAGTTCGCGCGCGCATCGATCTGTGTCGCGGCGCCGGGCGAGGTGTAGCGCGCGTAGTACCACGACGATTCCATGAAGGTGTCGAAAGTGTCGGTTTCGCGCTCCGCCGCGCCGCCGCATTGCGGGCACGTCGTCTTGCGCCACTCGGGATCGGATTTCAACGGTGACTGCACGCCGCTGAATGCGACGTCTTCCGGCAGCACCACCGGCAGTTGATCTTCCGGCACAGGCACCGCGCCGCATTTCGCGCAATGGATGATCGGGATCGGGCAACCCCAGTAACGTTGCCGCGACACGCCCCAGTCGCGCAGCCGCCAGTTCACCTGACGCCGACCTCGGCCTTCGCGCTCGAAGCGTTCGGCCAGCGCGTCGAACGCCTGCCGGAAATCCATGCCGTCGTATTCGCCGGAATTGACCAGCGTGCCGTGTTCCAGGAACGGGCCTTCGGTGATGATGCGGTTCTCGAATTCTTCCAGCAGTTCCTCGACCGGCCGCGGTTCGGCCACGTCGATCGCCTGCGACTGGCCGAGCGCCGCGCTCATGGCGTCGGTGTTGTCCGCGGCACCGCGTGCCAGTTCGCGGATCGCGTCGCGGATCGGATCACTGACGATCACCATCGTGATCGGCAGGTCGTACCTGGTCGCGAATTCCCAGTCGCGCTGGTCGTGTCCCGGCACCGCCATCAACGCGCCGGTACCGTAATTCATCAGCACGAAATTGGCGATCCAGATCGGCACGCGTTCGCCGGTGACGGGATGCAGCGCGAACAACCCGGTGTCGACGCCCTTCTTTTCCTTGGTTTCGAGTTCGGCCTCGGACACACCGCCCTGCCGGCACTCGTCGATGAACACCTGCAGCGCGGGATTGTTCTTCGCCGCTTCCTGCGCCAGCGGATGCTCGGCGGCGACCGCCACGTAGGTCACGCCCATCAGCGTGTCGGGCCGGGTGGTGAAGACTTCCAGCGCGCCGCCTCCCTCGACGTCGAAGCGGATTTCCAGGCCTTCCGAGCGACCCAGCCAATTGCGCTGCATGATCTTGACCGCATCCGGCCAGCCCGGCAGCTTGTCCAGGCCATCCAGCAATTCCTGCGCGTAGTCGGTGATCTTCAGGAACCACTGCGGGATCTCGCGCTTTTCGACCACGGCACCGGAACGCCAGCCACGGCCATCGACCACCTGCTCGTTGGCCAGCACGGTCTGGTCCACCGGGTCCCAGTTCACCACGCTGTTCTTGCGGTAGACCATGCCCTGCTTGAACAGGCGCGTGAACATGCGCTGCTCGTGCACGTAGTACGACGGATCGCAGGTCGCGAATTCGCGCGACCAGTCGATCGCGAAACCCATCGCCTTCAACTGCCCGCGCATGAGCGCGATGTTTTCGCGCGTCCACTTCGCGGGCGGGATACCGCGCTTGATCGCGGCGTTCTCGGCCGGCAGCCCGAACGCATCCCACGCCATCGGCTGCAGCACGTTCTTGCCTTGCATCCGCGCAAAGCGGCTGATCACGTCGCCGATCGTGTAGTTGCGCACGTGGCCCATGTGCAACGCGCCGGACGGGTACGGCAACATCGACAGGCAGTAATACTTCTCGCGCGCGGGGTCTTCTTTCACCTCGAACGCGCGGGTGTCGGACCAGAACTTCTGCGCGTCGGCTTCGACGGCGCGGGGATCGTAGCTTTCCTGCATGGCGGCGGTAAGGTCCGGCATCGGGCGGATGCGAAAGCGGCCAGCCTACCGCAGTGCAGCAAAAGCGCCAAGCGGCCACGGCCCAAAACAACTTCCGACCTGCGACAGGCGCCTCGCGGTCTCGTTATGATCGCGGGCTTCGACCAGAGACGAGGGGAACAATGATGCACGCCGCGAACCACCGACATTTGTCCAGGCTTCCGCTTGCTGCGGCGATCGCGGTGTTGGCGATCACCGCCGCGCAAGCGGCCGATGCACCGACGGCGGATGCGGATGCGGCACCTGCGCCCGAAGTCACGGTGATCCATTGCGCGCACTTGATCGACACGGTCGCGGGCAAGATGCTGGGTGCGACCAGCATCGTGATCGACGGCCAGCGCATCAAGGAGGTGGTGGCGGGTTCGGTGAATCGCGATGGCGCGAAGGTGATCGACATGCCGGCGAACGACACCTGCATGCCGGGCCTGGTCGATTCGCACACGCACCTGACGTCGCAGTTCAGCAAGAGCACCTACAGCGACCAGTTTCGCCTGAATCCCGCCGACTACGCGATCCAGAGCACGGTGTATGCGCGGCGCACGTTGATGGCGGGTTTCACCACCGTGCGCAACCTTGGCGAGAGCGACAACTCGTCGATCGCGCTGCGCAATGCGATCAACAAGGGCGAGATTCCGGGGCCGCGCATTTTCACCGCCGGCAAGTTCATCGGCACCACCGGCGGCCACGCCGACCCGACCGACGGTTACCGCTGGGATCTGCAGGGCGACCCGACACCGAAGGACGGCATCATCAACTCGCCCGCGGATGCGTGGAAAGCCGTGCGCCAGCATTACAAGGATGGCGCGGATCTCATCAAGATCATGCCGTCCGGCGGCGTGCTGGATGAGAGCTCCAGTTCCGAAAATCCGCAGATGACGCTGGAAGAGATCAAGGCGGTCGTGGCCGCCGCGCACGATTACGGTTTCACCGTGGCCGCGCACGCGCATGGCGCCGAGGCGATCCGCCGCGCGGTGCTGGGCGGCGTCGATTCGATCGAGCACGGCACCTTCATGGACGACCAGGACATGAAGCTGATGAAGCAACACGGCACCTGGTACGTGCCCACGATCATCGCCGGCGAGTACGTGATGGGCAAGGCGAAGGAAGGCTGGTATCCGCCACAGGTTGCGCGCAAGGCGATGGAAGTCGGCCCGAAGATCATGGCCACCGCGGGCAAGGCCTACAAGGCCGGCGTCAAGATCGCGTTCGGCACCGACGCGGGCGTGTATCCGCACGGCGAGAACGCGCAGGAATTCGTCTACATGGTGCAGGCGGGCATGCCGCCGATGTACGCGATCCAGGCCGCCACCACGCACGCCGCAACGCTGCTCAAGCACCAGGATGATTTCGGCAGCGTCACCGCCGGCAAGTACGCCGACGTCGTCGCCGTTTCCGGCAATCCGCTGGACGACATTTCATTGATGAAGAGGGTCGACTTCGTGATGAAGGCGGGTACGGTCTACAAGCGGAATGGCGAACCAACCAAAGCGGACACGCAATCCAGCCTTGGAATGTGAGGCCCCGGCCACCACGTACGAACCCATGAATCCCAATCCAAAACTCGATGGCGCCGCGGCGCCCGCCGACTCGTACATCTTCGAAGCGGGCGAAGCCAATTTCGAAGCCGATGTGCTGCAGGCATCCTTGCAGACACCGGTGCTGGTGGATTTCTGGGCGACATGGTGCGGGCCGTGCAAGACGCTCGGCCCGATCCTGGAAAAGCTCGCCGGCGAATACGCCGGCGCGTTCCGACTCGCCAAGATCGACTGCGACAAGGAACAGCAACTCGCCGGGATGTTCGGCGTGCGCAGCATCCCGACCGTGGTGCTGATCGCCGGCGGCCAGATCGTGGATGCGTTTTCAGGCGCCTTGCCGGAATCGCAGGTGCGCGAATTCCTCAAGCGTCACCAGGTCGAACCCGCCGCGCGCATCGAGGCGCCCGCGCAGGATGTCGATGACAACGCACCGGCCGAAACGCCGCGGGCTGCAGTCGCGCGCATCGAGAAAGCCCTCGCGGCGACACCCGGCGACGCGGGATTGAAACTCGATCTCGCGCTCGCCAAGGCGCGCACGGGTGACACGGCGAACGCGCAAGCGGCGCTGGATGCCCTGCCCGTCGATCTGGCCGAAGACGATCGCGCCAAGGCGCTCGCCGCGCTGCTCGCGATGCAACAGTCGGTTGCCACGATCCCGCCGACCGCGGATTTGCTGACCCGCTTGGAAAGCGATCCGCGTGACTTTGCCGCGCTGGATGGACTGGGCGTGCGCAAGCTGCTGGGTGGCGACGCCGCGGACGCCATGCAGCATTGGCTGGCGATTCTCGCCGCCGACCGCGGCTGGAACGAGGGCCTCGCGCGCAAGCGTCTGCTGGACGCGTTCCGCATCGTGCACGATGACGCGCTGGTGTCGGCCGCGCGCCGCAAGATGTCGTCGCTGCTGTTCTGAGAACTTTCCAGAGCCTGCCGATGCATAATCGGCGCACCCAGCAGTGCGACAGGGCCACATGTTCCGCCACTTGTTCCGGTACGAACATCGCAGCGAGCCGCTGCTGCCCTGGCGGGTGTTCCTGATCCGGCGGATCGGCCGCACGCTCGCGGTGTGCAGCGTGGTGGTCGTTGCATCGCTCTTCATCGGCATGCTCGGTTATCGCCTGACCGAAGGCATGGGCTGGCTGGATGCCTTCCTGAACGCATCGATGATCCTGGGCGGCATGGGTCCGGTCGACACGCTGCACAGCGGCGCCGGCAAGCTGTTCGCCGCCTTTTATGCGCTCTACAGCGGCCTGGTGCTGGTCGGCGTTGCAGGGTTGCTGTTGGCACCTTTCATGCATCGCCTGATGCACCGGTTCCATCTGGAAAGCCGCCGCGAAGGCAAGAATTGATCGCCTTGGATCACACGCATCGCCTCCGTGAATGCCTGTCCCGCCCCGGGTCCGCTTCGGCGTGCCCGACGCGCCGTCGCGTGCGCCCGCTTTCGCCGTGAGCGACATCGACGCCAACCAGGTGGACGTGCCCGGCTACCGCCTGGTGCGTTCGATCGGGACCAGCGGCATGGCAACCGTGTACGTCGCGATGCAACGCTCGCTGGAACGGCAGGTCGCGGTGAAGGTGTTCGACACAGTAGATATCGAAGCCATCGCGCGTTTCGAACAACTGCTGCGGACCAGCGCACGACTTTCGAATCCGCACATCGTGGGTGCGCACCAGACCGGCCGCACCGCCGACGGCCGCACGTTCCACTCGATGCCTTTCCTGCTGAGTGCCGAACTCTCGCGGCACAACCTGCGCTCGAAACCCTTGAAGGTCGCCGCGTTGCTGCGCGAAATCCTGGACGCGTTGGGTTATGCGCACCGGCGCGGCATCGTGCACGGCGGCGTGAAGCCGGCCAACGTGTTGTTCGACGAACGCGGACACGCGCGGCTTGCGGATTTCGGCATCGCGCGTTGCGCCGCCGAGTTGGGCCATCCGCATCCCGCCGCGGCCGGCTACCTGAGTCCGGAACAGGCGCGCGGCAACCCGCCCGGACAGCGCTCCGATCTGTACAGCGTCGGCGTGCTCGCGTATGAACTGTTGACGGGTGCGCTGCCGTTCCAGGGCGAGGATGCGGTGGCCACCGCCATCGCTCACGTCGAGCAACCCATTCCGCGCTTGCCGCCGATGGTCGGTGCATGGCAAACGTGGATCGACAAGGCGCTCGCCAAGTCACCCGCGCAGCGGTTCCAGAGTGCCGAGGAAATGGCCGATGCGTTGTCGGCCATCGACGGCCAGCAGGAAGGCGGCGTGCACCCCGTCGGCAATCGGGCGAAGCTGTACGTACCCACGTGGGCGGTCGCCGCAGCGGCATTGGTCGTGGCCGCGGGCGCCATCGCAGGTTGGGCGACATGGAAGCATCACCGCGCACCAGACTTCGCGACGGCCGATCCCTCCGCATCGGCAACAACAATGGCATCCCCGGCCGCCGTGCCCGCGGCGTCGGCGCATTCCGCGCCAGCGACGCCTGCCCCGATCGCACCTCTCGCCGGCCGCGTGCAGATCCTGATCGCGCAGGCCGACGCGTTGCGCACCGGCGGTCACCTCTTTTCGCCACCCGGCGACAACGCCGCCGAGCAATACCTCGCGGCGCTGACGCTCGATCCAGGCAATCCGGCTGCGGTGGCCGGCATCGACGCGATGCTGGGGACACTAAGCCACCGGCTCGACAACGCCTGGCGCAATGACAGGTTCACGCAAACCATGGGGCTGCTGAAGCAGTGCGACCTGCTCGCCAGCCATGCAAGCACATCGGCAAGTCGCGATTGGCGGCAGCAACGCGCCACGCTCGCGAAAACGGTCGGCAGCGGCGTTGCAGCGGCGGCCCGGAGTCACGACGCCAAGGGCGTGGCCGCGATGAAACCGCTGGCCGACGCGTTGCCCGCGAGCTATCCGGCCGGCTTCGACGCCACCATGGCGGAACGCGCAGCCACCACGCTTGCCGCGGGAACCCTGGTGCGAGATCCGAATGGTCCGCTGCTTGCCTACGTGCCGGCCACGGGCAACGCGCCGGCCTTCGCGATCCAGCGCGTCGAAGTGACCCGCGCCGATTACGCCGCGTTCGTACAGGCGACGCATCGCCGCGCTTCGAAATGCTTGGAAGCCTACAACCCGTTTTCGCGCATGCAGCATCTCACGTGGCAGCAACCGGGTTTCGCGCAAACCGGCGACCATCCCGCCGTTTGCGTGAGCTGGGATGATGCCGCCGCGTATGCGGCTTGGCTTTCGAAAACCACCGGCCAAGACTATCGCCTGCCCGGCAGCGCCGAATGGCTGCGCGCGGCGCAGGGCGTGCCGAAGGAAAGTCCGTGCCAGCTTGGCAACGTGGACGACGTCAGCCGCAAGAGCGCCATGGACAATGACAAGTTGTCGTGCAACGACGGTGCCGAATACACCGCGGCCGTCGGGCATTACGCGCCCAGCGGCGCCGGTGCCTTCGACATGTACGGCAACGTCAGCGAATGGATGGCCGGCGGCAGCGCCGGTTCGCGCGTATTCCGCGGATTGTCATGGCGCGATGGCAGTCGCCAGACACCGCTCGGGCGCCAGGGCACCGCCGATTCCGACGTCGGCTACACCAATGTGGGCTTTCGCGTGGTGCGGGTGATCGACCCGGCGCACGCCGCGCCACCTGCAGTTTCCGGTCCCTGACACCGGCGTTCGGCGGCACCTGTTTAGTTCCGCGTCACGATGCGCGGCGCCGGAACGCGTCCGCCGCGGTATCATCGGAACGCAGGGGTTTGCTGGAAACCGCCACGGAGGGCGGAGATCGATGGCAACCACCCATCCTTCCACCGCTGCAAACCTGGCCATTCGGCTGGCGCCAGCGCGGCCATGAACGTCCGCGACGCCCACCCGGTCGAGGCGCCCGACTACCGCCTGATCCGGCGGATCGGCTCAAGCAGCGCGGCATCCGTGTACGCGGCGGCGGAACTGTCGAGCGGGCGCCCGCTGGCGGTCAAGATATTCCATCGCGTCGGCGTCGAGCAGCTCGCGCGCCTGGAACGACAGCTGCAGGCCAACGCGCAACTCGCGCACCCGAACATCGTGCGCGTGCTCGGTACCGGACGCACACGCGACGGCCGGCTTTTTTATGCGATGCCCCTGCTGGTCGGTTTCGAGCGGATGCGCCCCAACCTGCTCGGCCGCCCGCTGAGAATTGCCATGCTTCTGCGCGAACTGCTCGCTGGGCTGGACGACGCCCACCAATGCGGCGTCATGCACGGTGACATCAAACCTTCCAACGTGCTGTTCGACGAACAAGGACGCGGGCAACTCGCCGATTTCGGGATTGCGCGCTGCATGGCCGAAACGCGCGGCGAACTCGCAAGCCCGCGTTCGGATCTTCACGACGTCGGGATGCTCGCGTACGCGTTGTTCGCGGGCACATCGGCAATCCAGCGCAGCGACGCGATCGCCCCGCCCGCTTCGTCCGCGCAACCGATGCTGCGGCTGCCGCCGGGCGCAGCCGCGTGGCGACCATGGTTCGACAAGGCGCTCGACGAATCGCCGGATCGGCAGTTCCAGAACGCGCGGGAAATGGCCGACGCGCTCGAGGCGATCGCCGGCCGCGGGCATCGTGGTGGCGGTGCCACGGTCACCCCCGTCGCCGCGCAACCCAAACGCGCGCAGAACTGGCTGCTGCGCACCGCATTGCCGATCGCGGCGATCGTGGTGTTGCTCGGGTGGGCCGCATGGGATTACCTGGGTGAATCCTTCCCGATACCCGAAAACATGCCTGCGGCGGCAAGCAGCGAAACATCCATCACGCCGCCCGCGGCGAGCATCGAAGCGCCGGTGCCGCCGATCGCCGTCGCGCCCGCCGTGACGACATTGCCGGCCGAGGCCTCGTCTGCGCTGACGCTGGCGGATCGCGTGCAGGCGTTGATCGGCACGGCCGATACGCTGCGCACCGAGGGTCATCTGTTTTCACCTCCGTTCCGCAATGCCGCGAGCAAATACCTCGCAGCGCTCATGCTCGACCCCGGCAACCCTTCCGCCAGGGCGGGCATCGACGCAACACTGACCGCGCTGCAAGGCCAACTGGACGCGTCCTGGCAGGGCAACCACGGCACCACCGAAGCCGTCGGCATGTTGCGGCAAGGCGATGAACTGGCGAAACACGCGGATGCTCCGTCACGCCGGGCCTGGCGCAAGCACCGCCGCCGATTGGCGCAACGCGTCGGCGATGCCGTGGTGCAGGCGTCGCGCAAGCACGACACGCGGAAAATCGCGGCGCTGCAACCGCTCGCAAAAGCATTGCCGGCGAAACTCCCCGCTGGGTTCGATCCGGCCACGGCGAACGCGCCCGTGGCGGATGCGCCATCGGGGGGCACCCCCAAAACAGGCGCACACATGCGCGATCCGCATGGTCCGCTGCTGGTTTACGTGCCTGCGACGGGCAAGCTTCCGGCGTACGCGATCGAACAGGTCGAAGTCACGCGCTCGGACTACGCGGCGTTCGCGCGCGCGACGCATCGTTCGGCCGCGACGTGCCTCGCCGCGCACAATCCGTTCTCGCGACTGCGGCATCTCGGTTGGCGCTCACCGGGCTTCGCGCAGAGTGGCGATGATCCGGCGGTATGCGTGAGCTGGGATGATGCTGCCGCGTACGCCACGTGGCTGTCGAAAACCACCGGTGAGCCCTATCGCCTGCCGAGCGGCGACCAATGGCTGCGCGCGGCGCAAGGCGTGCCGAAGGGTGATCCGTGCAAGCTCGGCAACGTGGACGACGTCAGCCGCCCCAGCAGACTGGATGACGATCGTTGGTCATGCAGCGATGGCGCCGCATTCACGGCACCCGTCGGGCATTACGTGCCGAGCGGCGTCGGCGCCTATGACCTGTACGGCAACGTCAGCGAATGGGTGGCGGGCGGAAGTCCCGGTTCGCGCGCATTCCGTGGCTTGTCATGGCGCGACGGCAGCAGCCATGGGAATCCGCTCGGACTCCGGGGCACCGCCGATTCGGACGTCGGTTACACCAGCGTGGGGTTCCGCGTGGTGCGGCTGATCGACGCCGCGCATCCCGCGCCCGCGACAGTCTCGGGTCGCTAGGTCAGGACTGGTTTGGGTTGCCCAGAGATCTGGCTCGGATAGGTCATCAGGCATGACTTGTGGCGTATGCCCTCGTCGGCATGCGGGCGCATACTCCGGCGGCCCCGGCGCTTGCATACGCCGGTTTCTCTTGCCCCTCAGCCGGAACCCCCATGAAAGCCAATCGCCTTGCCGCTGCACTTGCATCGCTGCTGTTGTGCAGCGCCCCCGCGTTCGCCGCACCGCCGAGTTCTTCCGCGCCCGCCAGTTCCGCCAGCACCGGCAGTGACAGCAGTCCGACGGAAAGCCTGACCGAGCGGCTGATGAAACCGCTGTCGTCCACCACCACGGGCACGGTCACGGTGGAAGGCAAGGCGATCAGCTACAAGGCCGTGGCCGGCACGCTGGTGATCGACGGCACCGGCGCCAAGGAATCCACGCCCGAAGTGGCGATGAGCTACTTCGCCTATTTCAAGCAGGGCGTCGATCCGTCCAAGCGCCCGATCACCTTCATCTACAACGGTGGCCCCGGTTCCTCGACGGTGTGGCTGCACATGGGCGCGTGGGGACCGAAGCGCGTCGTCACGAACGATGACACGCATACACCCGCCGCGCCGTACCAACTGGTCAACAACGACTACAGCCTGCTCGACGCCAGCGATGTGGTGTTCATCGACATGCCGGGCACCGGTTTCGGCCGCCTGCTGCCGCAGGGCAAGGACGACGCCGCGCGCGCCGCAGACCGCAAGGAACTGATCAAGAAGATCTGGGGCGTGGATGGCGACGCACACGCGTTCTCGCGTTTCATCACGCAGTTCCTGTCGAAGTACAACCGCTGGAATTCACCCAAGTACCTGTTCGGCGAAAGCTACGGCACCACGCGTTCGGCGGTGCTGGCGGGCATCCTCGAAGAACAGGACAACATCGACCTCAACGGCGTGATCCTGCTGTCGCAGATCCTGAACTTCGGCACCAGCATCGACGGGCCGGAAGGCGATCCGGGCAACGACCTTCCTTACGAGCTGGCGCTGCCGACCTACGCCGCGACCGCGTGGTACCACCACAAGCTGCCGAAGTACGACAACGGCAAGCTGGGGCCGCTGCTGAAGGATTCCATCGCCTTCGCCAAGGGCGAATACCGCGACGCGCTGTACGCGGGTTCCACCCTCAGCCCGGCCAGGGAACGCGAAGTCGCCGAGAAGCTGCATGAGTTCACCGGCCTCCCGGTCGCTTACCTGCTCAAGGCCAACCTGCGCGTCAGCGGCGGCATGTTCGAGCAGCAGTTGCAGATCAACGACGACACGGCCACCGGCCGGCTCGACACGCGCTTCTCCGGACCGGTGATGGATCCGATGGCCAAGGAGTCGGAGTACGACCCGCAGTCGGCCGCGATCAGCTCGGCTTACGTGTCGGCGTTCAATGATTACGTTCGCAACGACCTGAAGTTCGGCCAGGACCTGAAGTACCGCCCCGACGTGTACGGCGCCGGCGACTTCAACTGGGACATGAAGCATCGCACCCCGGGTGCGCCGCCGTGGGACGACGGTTCGGGCACGCTCAACGTGATGATCGACCTCGCCGACGCGATGAAATACAATCCGAACCTCAAGGTGATGTTGAACGGTGGCTTCTACGATCTCGCCACGCCGTTCTACGCGGCGATCTACGAGGAAGACCACCTGCCGATCCCGCAGAGCCTGCGCAAGAACATCACCTACGCGTTCTACCCGTCCGGCCACATGGTCTACGCGCACATCCCGTCGCTGAAGCAGCTGCACGACAACGTCGCCGCCTTCATCGACGCCACCGACAACCAGGGCAGCGGCAAATAGTTTTCCTCGCCAGGCTTGGCAGCGCTCGACCGGCGCGATGCGAATCGCGCCGGTTTTTTTGTCCGTCGCGAACATGACTTTCGGGGTATGCCGCCTGGAACGGGTACGGGCATACTCGAACGGTTCTGGCGCGCCCAGTGCCGGCTTTGCTTTCAGACCATCCGGGGGAAATCATGAAAGGCAATCGTGTTGCCGTCGTCCTTGTCCCGCTGTTGCTGTGCAGCGTGCCCGCCTTCGCCGCCACGCCGCCAGCCAGCGCGGGGAAGAACGACCAGCCCGAATCGCTGATCCAGAAGCTGTCCAAGCCGCTGTCGTCCACCACCACCGGCGTGGTGACGGTGGAAGGCAAAACGATCAGCTACAAAGCCGTGGCCGGCACGCTGGTGCTCAACGGCAACGACATGAACGAAGGCACGCCACAGGTGGCGATGAGCTACTTCGCGTACTTCAAGCAAGGCGCCAATCCGACCACGCGCCCGATCACGTTCCTCTACAACGGCGGCCCCGGTTCCTCGTCCATGTGGCTGCACATGGGTGCGTGGGGCCCGAAGCGTGTCGTGACCAGTGACGACACGCATACGCCGGCCGCACCGTACCAACTAGTCGACAACGACTACAGCCTGCTGGACGCCAGCGACGTCGTGTTCATCGACATGCCGGGCACCGGCTTCGGCCGCTTCCTGAGCCAAGGCAAGGACGACACCGAACGCGCGAGGAGCCACAAGCAACTGACCAACGAATATTGGAATATCGACGGCGACGCGCAGGCGTTCTCGCGTTTCATCACCCGATTCCTGTCCAAGTACAACCGCTGGAACTCGCCCAAGTACCTGTTCGGTGAAAGCTACGGCACCACCCGTTCGGCGGTCGTAGCGCGCATCCTGGAGGAACAGGACAACATCGACCTCAACGGCGTGATCCTGCTTTCGGAGGTTCTGGATTTTCGCATCAGCCCCGTCGCCGCGAACATCAATCCCGACGACAACCTGCCCTATGTGACCGCACTGCCGACCTACGCGGCCACCGCCTGGTATCACCACAAGCTGCCGAAGTACAACCACGGCACGCTGGCGCAACTGCTGAAAAACAGCATCGCTTTTGCGAAAGGCGATTACCAGCAGGCGCTCTTCGCAGGTTCGACGCTTGGTCCGGCGAAAAAACGCGAAGTTGCCGAAAAGTTGCACGACTTCACCGGCCTGCCGGTGGATTACCTGATGAAGGCAGACCTGCGCGTGAATAGTGACATGTTCACCCATCAACTGCTCAGCGGAAACGACACCACCACGGGCCTGCTCGACACCCGTTACACCGCCCCGAGCATGGATCCACTGGCCAAGGAAGCCGACTATGACCCCCAGGGAGCCGCAATCGGTTCAGCGTATGTGTCGGCGTTCAACAGCTATGTACGCAACGAAATGAAATTCGGCCAGGGCATGGAATATCGCCCGTCGGTGTATGGCGACTTCGACTGGAAGTTCGAGCACAAGCAACCTGGCGTGCAGTTGGTATGGAACAAGGGTGTCAACGTGCTGCGCGACCTGGCCGCCGCCATGAAGTACAACCCGAACCTCAAGGTGATGGTGAACGGGGGCTTCTATGATCTTGTCACCCCGTTCTACGGCGCGATTCACGAGGAAGAAAACCTGCCGATTCCGCAGAGCCTGCGCAAGAACATCTCCTACGCATTCTATCCATCAGGCCATATGGTGTACGCCCACGTCCCATCGTTGCACCAGTTGCATGACAACGTTGCGGCGTTCATCGACGCAACCGACAACCAGGGCAACGGCAAGTGACTTTCTTCGCCAAACCTGGCAGTCCCTGGGCCGGGCGATGCCTCGCACCCATGTGTCCGCCATGCATGACTTTCGGCGTATGCCGTGCCCGGCGAGTGCATGCATACTCGAAAGGCTCCGGTGCATGCCGCGCCGGGCATTCCTGTCCAGATCACCGGGGATCTCCATGAAAGCCAATCGCCTTGCCGTCGCCCTTGCCTCGCTGCTGTTGTGCAGCGCGCCTGCCTTCGCCGCCGCGCCGCCGTCCAGCGCCAACAACTCCGCGCAAACCAGCGCGGGCGAGAGCGACCAATCCGAATCGCTGATTCAGAAGCTGTCGAAGCCGCTGTCGTCCACCACCCACGGCACCGTCACCGTGGAAGGCAAGGCGATCAGCTATGAAGCCGTCGCCGGCACCCTGGTGCTCGACGGTACCGGCATCAACGAAGGCACGCCGCAGGTGGCGATGAGCTACGTCGCCTACTTCAAGCAAGGCGCCGATCCGTCCAAGCGTCCCGTCACCTTCATCTACAACGGCGGGCCGGGTTCGTCGACGGTGTGGCTGCACATGGGCGCGTGGGGTCCGCAACGCATCGTCACCAATGACGACACGCACACGCCGGCCGCGCCGTACCAGCTGGTCAACAACGATTACAGCCTGCTGGATGCGAGCGACCTCGTTTTCATCGACATGCCGGGCACCGGCTTCGGCCGCCTGCTTGCCCAAGGCAAGGACGATGCCGCACGCGAGAAGAGCCACAAGGAACTGGCCAAGGAATACTGGGGCATCGACGGCGATGCGCAGGCGTTCTCGCGTTTCATCACCCAATTCCTGTCGAAGTACAACCGCTGGAACTCGCCGAAGTTCCTGTTCGGCGAAAGCTACGGCACCACGCGTTCGGCGGTGCTCTCGAACGTGCTGCAGACGCAGTACAACGTCGACCTCAACGGCGTGATGCTGCTGTCGCAGATCCTCAACTTTTCGCTCAGCATCGACGGCGCCAACATGAACCCCGGCGTCGACATGTCCTACGTGCTGGCGTTGCCGACCTTTGCCGCGACCGCGTGGTATCACCACAAGCTGCCGAAATACAACAACGGCGGGCTTGCGCCGTTGCTGAAGGAAGCCACCCACTGGGCCACCACCGATTACGAGCAGGCGCTGGCCGCGGGTTCGACGCTGGGCGCGGAGAAGAAGCAGCAGGTCGCGCAGAAGTTGAGTGACTACACCGGCCTGCCGGTTGCCTACCTGCTGAAAGCCGACCTGCGGGTGACCGGCGGCATGTTCGAGCACGAACTGCAGAACGGCAGCGACACCACCACCGGACGCCTCGACACCCGCTTCTCCGGTCCGACCATGGATCCGCTCGGCAAGACTTCCGACTACGACCCGCAGTCCGCGGCGATCAGCTCGGCCTATGTATCGGCGTTCAACAGCTATGTACGCAACACCCTGAAGTTCGGCGACGGCATGACCTTCCGGCCGTCGGTGTACGGCGCCGACGACTTCCACTGGGACTGGAAACACAAGGCGCCGGGTCAGCGTTTCTCGCGCGGCGGCACACCGAACGTGATGATCGACCTCGCGGTGGCGATGAAATACAACCCGAACATGAAAGTGAGACTGTTCGGCGGTTTCTACGATCTCGCGACGCCGTTCTACACCGCGATCTACGAGATGGAGCACCTGCCGATCCCGGAATCGCTGCAGAAGAACATCTCTTACGCATTCTTCCCGTCGGGCCACATGGTGTACGCGCACCTGCCCTCGCTGCAGCAATTGCACGACGACGCCGCGGCCTTCATCGAAGCGAACGACAACCAGGGCAACAAGTAAGCCGAACCGCCTTGGAGGAACCCCGACCGGCGCGATGTGAATCGCGCCGGTTTTTTTGTGCATGGTCCGCGCGCCACGCATCATCGCCTACAATGCCCGCACCTGGGGACTATTTCGTGCGCGTGCCCGAACTTCACGTCAAGCGTTACCTGATCACCGGCCTGCTGGCCTTCATCCCGGTGTGGATCACCTGGGTGGTGTTCAAGTTCGTGTTCACCCTGCTCGCTGGCGTCGGCGCGCCGCTGGTGACAGGCATCATCGAGATCATCGGACTCGGTGCCCCGCACGCCGCGCAAGCCCTGCATCGCGACTGGGTGGTCTCGATCCTCGCCTTCGTCCTCACCATCGTCGCGCTGTACCTGCTCGGCTGGCTGTCCACGCGCGTGCTCGGACGGCGCATCCTCGGGACCATCGACAAGCTGCTCGAACGCATTCCGCTGGTGCACACGATCTACGGCGGCGTCAAGAAACTGATGACGCTGATGCGCAACAAGCCCGGCGGGACGCAGCGCGTCGTGCTGATCGACTTCCCTTCGCCGCAGCTGAAGTCGATTGGTTTCGTCACGCGCACCTTCACCGACGCGAGCGGCCGCGAAGTGGCCGCCGTGTACGTGCCGACCACGCCCAACCCCACCGGCGGCTACCTCGAACTGGTGCCGACGGAACGCCTGGTTGCCACCGACTGGTCGATGGACCAGGCGATGGCGTTCATCGTTTCCGGTGGCGCGGTCGGGCCCGAGCACCTGCCGGACATCGAGGGTGCAAGCCCGCGACCTGCCGTCCCGGTTGAACGGATCGCGCCGTGAACGGCGCCGCGTACGGCGGCGCCCAGACGGATGCGCGTTGCTTTCTCGCACTGCTTCCCGATACGGCCAGCCGGGTAGCGTTGCAGCGTTGCCGTGAATCGCTGGAACGCGCCAACTCCGGCGCGCCGCGCGGCATGCGTTGGATGGAACCCGCCGCGCTGCACCTGACCTTGCGCTTCCTCGGCGCATCCGGCAGCGCGCAAATCGATTACTTCAAGCACATGCTGCCGGCACTGGCGCGGGCGTTGCCGGCGATCAATGCGCGCCGTTACGGCATCTGGCCCAATCGCGCGCGGCCGCGGATGCTGGTACTGGAACTGGAAGCGGACGCCTCGCTGTCGCAACTCGCGGACGAATGCGAAACGCACGCACGCAAGGCCGACTTCGCACCGGAAACCCGCGAGCTTCGCGCGCACGTCACACTGGCGCGGCTGCGCCCGGGGTGCGCGCTCGGCATCCTGCCCACGCCGCCAGCCGCCATCACGTTCGACACGATCGCGTTGATGCGCAGCACGTTGGCGCAGCCCGCAGCGGCGTACACGGAACTTGCGCGCGCATCGCTCGCACGGCCTGTGTAGCCCGAATGAAGCGCAGCGGGGATCCGGGGCTGACGCTTACCGTTCCCGGATTCAGTCGCTTTGCGACTCCATCCGGGCTGCGGATCGCAGGATCACACCGTTATGCGCGTCCCCGGCATCGGCAACGCCACCTTGCTGCCCCACTTGCCTTTCAGCTCAGCGGCCAGTTTCGAGCGGCCCGGATCCTCGCCGTGCACCAGGCACACCGGCGGATGCCCCGCGATCCCGCCGTACCACGTCGACAAGCCGTCCTTGTCGGCGTGGGCAGACAAACCGCCCACCGTGTGCACCTGCGCGCGCACCGGAATGTCGTCGCCGAACAGGCGCACGTGTTTCGCGCCTTCCATGATGATGCGCCCCAGCGTGCCATTGGCCTGGTAGCCGACGAAGACGATGTGCGCGGCGGGATTGGCGAGGTTGTGCCGCAGGTGGTGGCGGATACGACCGCCCGTGCACATGCCCGAACCCGCCATGATCACCGCATGGTCGTGGATGTCGTTGATCCTGCGCGACGCCTCGCCATCGGCGGTGAGCGTCAGGTTGGGCAGCCGCAATGGCTGCGGACGCGTGGCCCACAACTTCTTCGCCTCGGCGTCGAACAAATTCTCGTGGCGGTCGTAGGCCGCGGTGACGCGGATCGCCATGGGGCTGTCCAGGAACAGCTTGAACGCATCCAACCCCCACGCGTCGAAATGCTCGGCGAAGAAATACAAGAGTTCCTGCGTCCGCCCGACCGCGAACGCGGGGATCACCACGTTGCCGCCATCCTTGTGCGCGGCAGCGAATATGGACGCGAGCTCCGCGATGGTGTCCTCGCGCGACTTGTGCAGGCGATCGCCGTAGGTCGATTCCATCACCACCAGGTCGGCCGCCGGCACCGCCGCGGGATCGCACAGGATCGGCGTGCCATTCGGGCCGAGGTCACCGGTGAACACCAGCTTGCGCGCGGCACCTCGCTCGTCGGCATCGATCTCCACCGTCGCGGAACCCAGGATGTGCCCCGCGTCACGCAGCGTCACGCGCACGCCCGGCAGGATTTCCGTCGGCGCTGCGTATTCGATCGGCCGCATCAATTTCGTTGCGGCGTCCACGTCGTCCTGCGTGTACAACGGCACCGAAGGTTCCTGCCCCGGCTGCAGGTGGCGGTTGTCGTGCTCGGCGTCGATCGTGGCGATGTTCGCGCTGTCGGCCAGCATGATCGCGGCGAGGTCGATGGTCGCGGGGTGCGTGAAGATCGGGCCCGCGAATCCGCGCTTCACCAACAGCGGCACGCGCCCGGTATGGTCGATGTGCGCGTGGCTCAACACCAGCGCGTCGATGGTTTTCGGATCGAACGGAAAGTCGGCGGCATTTCTTTCATCCGCCTGCCGATCACCCTGCACCATGCCGCAATCCAGCAACACGCGCCTGCCAGCCACTTCCACCAGGTGACAGGAACCCGTCACTTCCCCTGCCGCGCCGTGAAACACGATGTCCACGTGATCTCCTTGGCCTGCGAACCGTCGCGCAAGTATGCAGGCGTTCGCGGTGCAGAGCGTGCCGCATGACCTTCGGCACAGTGGCGCCCCATTCCGGAGCGGTGCTGGCACACTCGGGGGTTCATGCGACCGCACGCGGCGCATCACTTCGACAGAGGGCGAATCCATGCACACCGACCCGCACCCGCCTGCCAAAATCCGCGCGTCCGCGGCGGCCAGCAACATGCCGCAGTTCGCGCAGGCGTTCCAGTGCAAGCCCGGCGATGCGATGGCGCACACCGGCGACAAGCTGGTGAAGATCTGGTGAGGATCCCCGGCTGACCTGCCGCGTTTGAAGGACCCCGACGGGTAACCGCGGGGCTGTGGTATTCGCGATTCTTCCTCACCCCTTGCCCGCACCCGCACGCGGGAGAGGGCGGTGATCGTTGCGCTGCGCGCGACGGCATCACCGATTGGAGCGGCATGACTTTCGGCAGGGTGTCGCGCCACGCCGCATCGATGCTGGCACAATCGGGAACTCCGTCGCGCATGCGCGGTGTCCGCTCTCCGTACTGCTACGTCAAAGGACGAATTCATGCACAAGCACCTTCTGACTCCGATCGCGCTGGCTGTTGGCGCGGCGCTCGCCGTTTCCGGCTGCAGCAACAATGCGCAGAACCAGGCTTCATCGGCGCCCGCAGCTTCGGCGTCGGCACCCGCCCCGGCACACACCGCGCCGGCGCCCGCTTCGACCGTGGCGATCCCGGCCGACCAGCCGATCGCGTTCACCCTGGACGACCAGTACAACCCCTGCAACGACTTCGACCAGTACGTCAACTCGAAATGGAACACGGCCAACCCGATTCCGGCCGACCAGACGCGCTGGGGTGCGTTCGGCATCCTGCACGAAAAGAGCCTGCTGCAGCAGAAGCAGATTCTCGAGACCGCCGCGAACGACGCGAAGAACAAGAGCGGCAGCGCGCTGGAACAGAAGCTCGGCAACCTGTACGACGCCGGCATGGACACCGCCGCGATCGACAAGCTGGGCTACGATCCGATCAAGCCGCAACTGACCGCCATCGACGCGCTGAAGACGCCGGCCGACATCGCCAACTTCCTCGACACCAGCTTCAACAACGGCGACAGCTACGTCTTCGAATTCGGCTCCGGCGCGGACTTCAAGGACGCCACCAGGCAGATCGGCTACGTGTTCCAGGACGGCCTGGGCCTGCCGACGCGCGATTACTATCTGTCGCCGAAATACAAGGACATCCGCGACGCCTACGTGAAGTACATCGCCAAGTCGCTGGAACTGGTCGGCACGTCCGCCGCCGACGCGCAGAAGCAGGCCGACGCGGTGATGAAGTTCGAGACCGAATTGGCCAAGGCTTCGCTGTCGCCGACCGAGCTGCGCAATCTCGACAACGAATACCACTTCGTCACCGTTGCCGAAGCCGGCAAGATCACGCCGCATTTCAACTGGGAGAATTTCTTCAAGGCCCAGGGCGTCGACGTGGGCAAGGGCTTCTCGCTGTCGCAGCCGAAGTTCATGGCCGAGTTCGACAAGCTGCTGGCCACCGCGCCGGCTTCGCAGTGGCAGGCGTACCTGAAGTTCCATTTGATCAGCGACGCTTCGCCGGCGCTGAGCCAGGCCTTCCAGGACAACCAGTTCGATTTCTACGGCAAGACGCTCAGCGGCCAGCCGCAGCAGAAGGATCGCTGGAAGCGCGTGGTCGGTTCCCTCAACCACGCGATGGGCATGGGCCTTGGCGAACTGTACGTCGCCAAGTATTTCCCGCCGGAATCCAAGCAGCGCGCGGAAGAGTTGGTCACCAACGTGCGCGCGGCGCTCAAGGAACACATCGAGAACCTGGACTGGATGAGTTCGGAAACCAAGAAGAAGGCGCTTGAAAAGTGGGCACTGTTCCTGCCCAAGATCGGCTACCCCGACAAGGGTGAGTGGCGCGACTGGTCAGGCCTCAACATCCAGCCGGGCAACTGGTACGCCAATCTCGAAGCCGCGTCGAAGTACAACTACCACTACGACATCGGCAAGATCGGCAAGGCGACGGATCGCAAGGAATGGGGCATGACGCCGCAGACGATCAATGCCTACTACGACCCGACCACCAACACCATCAACTTCCCGGCCGCAATCCTGCAGCCGCCGTTCTTCTATGCCAAGGGCGACGACGGTGTGAATTACGGCGGCATCGGTTTCGTGATCGGCCACGAATCCAGCCACGGTTTCGACGACCAGGGCAGCCAGTTCGACGGCCACGGCAACCGCGTGAACTGGTGGACGCCGCAGGACAAGAAGGCGTTCGATGCGCGCGCCGATGCACTGGTCAAGCAATACGACAGCTACGCGCCGATCCCCGGCAAGCCGGACCTGCACGTCAACGGCCGACTGACCCTGGGCGAGGACATCGGCGACCTCGGCGGCCTCAACGTCGCCTACACGGCGCTGCAGACCGCGCTCAAGGCCGATCCCAAGGAAGGGGACGCGAAGATCGACGGCATGACCGAAGACCAGCGCTTCTTCCTGAGCTCCGCCCGCGTCTGGGAAGGCACCGCGCGCGACAAGACCGCGGAGCTGATGTTGAACGTCGATCCGCACGCGCCGGCCAAGGTACGGGCGTTCGCGACCGCCTCCAACATGCCGCAGTTCGCGCAGGCGTTCCAGTGCAAGCCCGGCGACAAGATGAATCGCAAGGAGCCGGTCAAGATCTGGTAATCGCCAGCATCAGGTTTCACCCTTCGAGCGCCGCACATCCATGCGGCGCTTTTTTCATGCGCTTCGCCATGCGTCGCCGGCGCCACTCGAAGCGCCACATGGCAATCTCATTTGATATGGTTATTGCGAATCGTTCGCATTTGCCTTATTATCGCCTGCGAATCCGGCGCGCGGGCCCCACCCGACACGCGCCACGGCAACAACAAACGCGGCACGCGCGCCCACGGGGGAGCGCGCATACCGCGCAAGAAGGCCACGGGCCTCCACGTACGCGGTTGCCCATACAACAAGGTCCGCACATCCATGCAAGGCATCACGCGTCGCAAGCACCGTTCCTGTCGCACCGGCCCACGTCCCCTCGCTTTCTCCACGCTGATGACCGGCATTGCGCTGGGCCTGCCCGCGCTTGCCTCCGGCACGCCGGTATCGCCAGACGGCGCAGGCGTACCGACGCAACTGCCCGCCATCAACGTCACCGCCAAGCGCATCGCCTACAAGATCGACGCGGTGAAGTCGCCCAAATTCACGCAGCCACTGCTGGACACGCCGCAGACCATCAACGTCATCGGCAAGCAGATCATCCAGCAGCAAGCCGCGACCACGCTGACCGACGCGTTGCGCAACAGCCCCGGCGTCGGCACCTTCTATGTCGGCGAGAACGGCAGCACCGCGACCGGCGACGCGGTGTACATGCGCGGCTTCGATGCGTCCGGAAGCATTTTCGTCGACGGCGTGCGTGATCTCGGTTCGATCTCGCGCGACGTGTTCGACACCGAACAGGTCGAGGTCATCAAGGGCCCGGACGGCACCGTGTACGGCCGCACCACGCCGACCGGCGCGATCAACATGGTGAGCAAGCAGCCGCTGCCGGGCAACCAGGTATCGGCGACGCTGGGTTACGGCAGCTGGAACCAGAAGCGCGGCACGGCCGACTGGAACCAGGCGATCGGCGAACATGCGGCGTTCCGCCTCAACGTGATGGACCAGGACAGCGGCGTTCCCGGACGCGACAACGTGAAGAACGACCGCTGGGGCATCGCGCCGTCACTCGCGTTCGGGCTCGGTACGCCAACCACCGTGTACCTCGACTTCCTGCACATCATCCAGGACAACGTGCCCGACGGCGGCGTGCCCACGATTGGCCTGCCGGGCTACTCGTCGCCCGATCCCGCGCGCCCGTTCCTTTCCGGCGCGCCTCGCGTTGATCCTTCGAGCTTCTATGGCACCACCGCCGACCACGATCACGTCAAGTCCGACATGGCGACGCTGATCGTGCGCCACGAGTTTTCCGACAACGCGGCGCTGCACGACACCCTGCGCTGGGGCCGCACGCAGGAAAATTACCTGCTGACGTCGTTCATGGGCAATGCCGCCAACCTGTTGACGCCCGATCCGCTGGATCCTACGACATGGACGATCGCGCGCAGCAATCCAAACTTCAAGGACCAGACCAATCGCATCCTCACCAACCAGCTCAACTTCACCGTCAACTTCGATATCGGCGGCGTCACGCATAACCTCAGTACGGGCATGGAATCGACACGCGAGGAACTGGGCACCGGCGGTTACGCCGCACTCGACGGCAGCGCCTGGACGCCCGCGAACCTGTACAACCCGGATCCCGACACCGCGACCGGCCTCGTCACGGGCGACAACGGCACCTGGAGCCGCGCCCGCACCGACACCGCCGGGATCTACGCCTTCGACACCATGAAATTCGGCGAACGCTGGATGCTGGTGGCCGGCGGACGGCTCGATCACTACGGCACCGCCTTCGAAAGCGTGGCCGCGTGTGGCGGCCGCAACACGCCTGCCTGCGGCAGCCTACCCGGCGGCACGCCCGTGCCCGGCCTGAACGCGAACAAGGGCGGCAACCTCGCGAGTTACAAGCTGGGGCTGGTTTACAAGCCAGCGGCCAACGGCAGCGTGTACGCCAACTTTGCGACGGGCAGCGAGCCGCCCGGCGGCAACAGCCTCGCGTTCAACGCTTCGGCAAGCAACGCCGACAACCCGATCTTCAGCCCGCAGAAAGCGCGCACGGTGGAAGTCGGCACGAAGTGGAACGTATTCGGCGACCAGCTGCGGCTGACCGCCGCGCTGTTCCGCACCGTGGTCAGCAATCTGGTGGCGCAGGATCCGGTGGATCTGCAGTACTACCAGATCGGTCACGAACGCGTGCAGGGCATCGAGCTGGGCGCCGTCGGGCAGATCACCCGGCATTGGGCCGTGAGCGCCGGCTACACCTTCATGAACACGCACGCGGACGGCGGGATCATCAGCAGCGCCACCACGCCTTCCGCTCCCGCCACCAACGGTTCCGGCATGCTGGCCTACACGCCCCGCAGCTCGTTCACGGCATGGAGCACCTGGCGCCTGCCGCACCACGTCACCCTCGGTACCGGCGCACGCTACTCCGGCGAAATGCAGCGCGGCCACGACGGCGCGGTGGGCACGCCGGCCTTCACCGGTGCCTATTGGGTCTTCGATGCGATGGCAAACTACGAAATCAACCGCCACGCGTCGCTGCAACTCAACGTCTACAATCTGTTCGACAAGAATTACGTGGCTGCGATCAACAAGAGTGGCTACCGCTACACGCCCGGCGCGCCACGCTCCGCGATGCTGACACTGAACATCCGTTACTAGGCGACCATGCTGCTGCACATCGAAAACGTGCTGGACGCCGCGACGGTCGCGCGCATGCGCGCAAAGCTGGACGGTGCCGACTGGATCGACGGCCGCGAAACCG
>Ga0207647_10000307_pt1 | contig 40415 bp, 29 predicted proteins | sample KBSCornC2_FD_184295 | JGI IMG/M metagenome (GOLD analysis project Ga0207647, IMG submission 184295) | Corn rhizosphere microbial communities from Kellogg Biological Station, Michigan, USA - C2 (SPAdes) (version 2) | ecosystem: Host-associated > Plants > Roots > Rhizosphere ... | reverse complement strand
TTCGTGCCGCTTGCGCGCGACCTGTTCGACGAGCCGCGCGGAGCACAGCTGGATTGGCCGCAGTTGGCCGACCGTCTGCGCAGCCGGCTCGGTAGCGAAACCGTATATGCGCTCGAGACCGCCGACGATCCGCGTCCCGAGCGTGCCTGGCGCAAGCGCGTGGCGGCGTCAAATCCTGCATCCGCGCGCAAGCTCGGGCCGAGGCCCAGTTGGCTGTTGCGCCGACCGCAGCCGCTACGTGGCGAACCTCGGCGCATCCTTGCCGGCCCCGAGCGCATCGAAGCGGGCTGGTGGGACGGCGGCGACCTGCGCCGCGACTACTATGTGATCGAAACGCGCGAGGGCCAACGCGCCTGGGCGTTCCGTGGCATCGGCGGCGAAGAGCCGTGGCTGTTGCACGGGTGGTTCGCATGAGGGTCTGCGCGCATGACTGTCGTGCCCGACTACGCCGAGCTGCATTGCCTGTCGAACTTCTCGTTCCAGCGCGGTGCCTCGACCGCGCTTGAGCTGTTCGAACGCGCGAAGAAACTCGGCTATCGCGCGCTCGCGATCACCGACGAGTGCAGCCTTGCCGGCATCGTACGCGCGTGGGAGGCGTCGAAGGAAACCGGCGTTGCGTTGATCGTCGGTGGCGAGATTCGCCTCGACGATGGCCTCAAGCTCGTGCTGCTCGCGCCGGACCTTACCGCTTATCAGTCGCTGTGCGCGCTGATCACGAAAGGGCGGCGCGATGCGAAGAAGGGCGAATACTTGTTGCACCGTCCGGACGTGGCCGCACGCGCGCAAGGCCTGCTCGCCCTGTGGATTCCCGATGCCGATCCGTCACCCGATGACGCAAGGTGGATAAAGCAGCACTTTCCACATCGTGCATGGCTCGCGGTCGAACTGCATCGCGGGCCGGACGATGCCGAACGCTTGTGTGCGCTGCTTGCCTTCGCCGTGGAGCAGGGATTGCCGGCCGTCGCCGCCGGCGATGTGCACATGCATGTGCGCCGCCGCCGCGCGCTGCAGGACACACTGACCGCGATCCGCCATCGCACGACCTTGCGTGCGGGTAGCGGTTACTTGTATCCGAACGGCGAGCGCCACTTGCGCAAGCGCGAAGTGCTCGCCGAGCTTTATCCGCGCGAATTGCTCGAAGAGACGCTGCACATAGCCAAACGCTGCACACTCGATCTGAAGCGCGATCTGGAATACGAGTATCCGCACGAGATCGTGCCGTCGGGGCATACGCCGATGGGCTGGCTGCGGCATCTCGTCGAACGGGGAGTTCGTTCGCACTGGCCGCAAGGGGAAGCCCCCAAGATACGCAAGCAAATCGAGGAAGAGTTCGCCCTGATCGAGAGGAAAAAGTACGAGGCTTTCTTTCTCACCGTGTATGACGTCGTCGATTTCGCGCGCCATCGCAGCGAGCCGCCGATTCTCTGCCAGGGGCGTGGTTCGGCGGCGAATTCGGTCGTGTGCTTTTGCCTCGGCATCACCGCGGTCGATCCCGTCACCGGCCATCTCGTATTCGGCCGCTTCCTTTCGAACGAACGTGACGAACCCCCCGACATCGACGTCGACTTCGAGCATGAGCGGCGCGAGGAGATAATCCAGTACATCTACAGCAAGTACGGGCGCGAGCGCGCGGCGCTGGCGGCCACCGTGATCAGTTATCGCACCAAGAGTGCATTGCGCGACGTCGCCAGGGCGCTGGGGTTCTCCGTCGATCAGGTCGATCAGTTGAGCCGATCGATCTGGGTGCACGACGGCGAGGAAACGCTTGCCGCACGCCTGGCCGAAGCTGGCTTCGATCCCGAAGCGCCGACAGTACGGCGCGTAGTCACGCTCGCGCGCGAGCTGCACGGTTTTCCTCGCCATCTCTCGCAGCACGTCGGCGGTTTCGTCATTTGCGATGCGCCTCTCTCCACGTTGGTGCCGGTCGAGAATGCGGCAATGCCGGAGCGCACGATCATCCAGTGGGACAAGGACGACCTCGATGCAATGGGCCTGCTCAAGGTCGACTGCCTCGCACTCGGCATGCTGACCTGCCTGCGCAAATGTTTCGATCTGATCGAGCCATTGCGCGGCCGGCGCTGGAAGCTAGAGACGCTCCCGAAAGAAGACCCAGCCACCTATGCGATGATCCAGAAGGCGGACACGATCGGTGTATTCCAGATCGAATCGCGCGCGCAGATGGCGATGCTGCCGCGTCTGAAGCCCAAGGTGTTTTACGACCTCGTCATCCAGGTCGCAATCGTGCGGCCGGGGCCGATCCAGGGCGATATGGTGCATCCGTACCTGCAGCGGCGACAGGATCCCAAATCCGTCAAATACCCATCCCCCGAGTTAGAGAAAGAGTTGGATCGCACATTGGGCGTTCCGCTGTTTCAGGAGCAGGTGATGCGCATCGCCATCGTTGCCGCGGGTTTCACGCCCGGGGAAGCTGATGAACTGCGTCGTTCGATGGCCGCATGGAAACGCCGCGGCGGTCTCGATCATCTTCATGACAAGTTGGTCAACGGAATGCTTCAACACGGCTATTCGCTGGATTTCGCTGAGCGTATCTTCAAGCAGATGAAAGGCTTCGGTGACTACGGCTTCCCCGAATCGCACGCGACGAGCTTCGCCCTGCTCGCCTACGCATCGAGCTGGCTCAAGCGCCACGAGCCCGCTGCGTTCGCCTGTGCGCTGCTCAATTCGCAGCCGATGGGGTTCTATTCGGCGAGCCAGATCGTGCAGGATCTGCGCCGGCATGGCGCAGAGGTGCTGCCGGTCGACGTGCGCTACAGCAACTGGGATTGCTCGCTCGAAGAATACGGCACGTGTCGGCTGAAGGAGACGGAAAATCCGCAACCTGGGCTGCGTCTGGGGCTGCGCCAGATTCGCGGTTGCGACGAAGGCACGGCGCGGCGCATCGAAGTGGCGCGTGCACAAAAGGGGTTCACTTCAGTCGTCGATCTGTGTGCGCGTGCGCAACTCGATCGACGCGCGCAAGGTCTGTTGGCTGAGGCTGGCGCGCTGCGCGGTCTCGCCGGCCATCGTCACCGCGCGCACTGGGCGATCGCCGGCGTCGAGGCGAGCCTGCCGCTGTTCGGCCGGGAGAGTCCCGAAGAAGCACGAGTCGAACTGTTGCCGCCCAGTGCCGGCGAAAATGTGCTCGCCGACTACGCGAGCACGAGGCTGACTCTCGGCCCACATCCGGTCGCTCTCGTGCGCTCGCAGCTCGACGCGCATCGCTGTTACCGATCGAGCCGTCTGCGCAGGTTCAAGGGAAACCGGCCGGTGCGCGCCGCCGGCCTCGTGATCGGTCGTCAGCGTCCGCAGACTGCGAGCGGTCTCACCTTCGTCACGCTCGAGGACGAGGATGGTGCGGTCAACGTCATCGTCCGCCCCGCGCTGGCCGAGCGTCAGCGCCGTGCATTCCTCGAGTCGCGCCTGCTCGCCGTCGACGGCCTGCTCGAATCGGTCGACGATGTGCAGCATCTGATTGCCGAAAACCTGCTGGACTTGAGCTCGCTGCTTGCCCGGCTCGATGTGCGCTCGAGGGATTTCAGATAACGCGCCCGCCCGCAAGGAGCAAAGCCGCCGAGGCTCACTATGCGGTACTCTGCCGCTGCCAGTTCAAAATCGGTGAGAAGATATGAGCGGATTACTCGGACTTGGGGCCACGACATGGCTGGTCATATTCTCGTTTTTGTTCGTGCTCGCGGTCCTGTGGTTCCTTTTGCCCTTTGCTGTTTTTGGTAGCAAGTCGCGCCTCGACAAGATCGTCAACGAGTTGCGGGAGCTCAACAGGACCATGAAGGAAGCATCAGAACAGAATCGTGTTCTGATCGAGCAGCAAAAACTTCTCCTTCTGCATGTGTCGAGGGCGTTACCGAAATCTCGTAGTGAGATTGGCAATCCTTAGATGGGGTTGCGGACTCGTACCCTCGGAGCCAGCCGCTATGGCCCAGCGAAGCTATCTCCGTCGTCGGACCCCTTGGACGGTCGCGCACAAAAAAACCGCGTCTGAGCGCGGCTTTTGAAATTTTCCGGATTCCGTTGGACGGCTCCGGACTATGTAATGGTGCCCAGGAAAGGACTCGAACCTTCACGGTTTTACCCGCTAGTACCTGAAACTAGTGCGTCTACCAATTCCGCCACCTGGGCAAGGTGCCGCTCGCCGGATTGCCCTGCGAGGGCCGCGCAAGATACATCTGAGCGGTGCGGGTGTCAATGTCGGCCTATAATGCGGGTCGTCTGGCGGCGCTGCCGCGGCGGTCCGTGGGTGCGACAGCGCACCGGATTCGAAGAACAAATGGAAAAGAGAAACCCTTGAAGAAAAAACCTCCGGTCGCGGCCAAACGCGGCAAAACGAGTAGCAAATTGCCGGGCTGGCTGCCCGAGGTGGCGAATGCCGGTCCATCCGGCGGTCGCGGCGCGAAACCCGCGGCGAAACGCCCTGGCTTTCTGCCGGAACTTCCGGCAGCTCCGGCGTCCGCCCCCACCAAGGCACAAAGACATGGCGGCTCGGCGCCAAACCTGCCAAAGCCCCAGCCACACAAGCCTGCACCGGCGAGGTTCGCCGGCCCCAAGCCGGCAGGAAGGACGGTGTCGAGTGGCGATCCGCAGGCCGAGCGCGAGGCGCAGCGCTACGAATTTCCGATACCGAGCCGTGAGGCGATCGTCACCTTCCTCAACGACAGCGGGCAGTTGCTGATCGCGGAGAATCTCGCCCGCGGCCTCGGCCTGTCGCATGCGCGCGATGTCGATGCGCTGACCAAGCGTCTTGCCGCGATGTTGCGCGACGGCCAGTTGCTGCAGAACCGCCGCGGCGCCTATGGCGTTGCGAGCAAGCTCGACCTGATTCCGGGCGCGATCATCGCCAACGCCGAGGGCTTCGGCTTCCTGCGTCCCGACGCGGGTGGCGACGACGTCTACCTTTCCCCGGCCGAGATGCGCAAGGTGCTGCACGGCGATCGCGCGCTGATCAGCATCGTCGGCGTCGACCGGCGCGGGCGCAAGCAGGGCGCGATCTGCGAGGTGCTGGAGCGCCGCGTGTCGCGCCTGGTCGGCCGCATCGTCGTCGAGAATGGCATCGTCGTGGTCGCGCCGGACGACCGGCGCATGCACCAGGATATTTTGATCCCGCCGGGCAAGGATCGCGGCGCGCGCTCGGGCCAGATCGTCGTCGCCGAGATCACCCAGCCGCCGACTGCGCAACGCGGGCCGATCGGCGAGGTGGTCAGCGTGCTCGGCGAGCGCCTCACGCCGTCGATCATTGTCGAGATGGCGATCGCCGGCCATGGCCTGCCGCAGGAATTCCCCGAGCAGACGCTGCGCGAAGCGGCGCAGGTCGAGCCGGAAGTCACGCGCGAGGAAATCAAGGGGCGCGTCGACTTGCGCAAGCTGCCGCTCGTGACGATCGACGGCGAGGACGCGCGCGATTTCGACGATGCGGTGTTCGCCGAGACGGCGGCGGGCGGATTCCGTCTGATCGTCGCGATCGCCGACGTGTCGCATTACGTGCGCCCCGGCGCGGCGCTCGACGATGAGGCGGTAAAGCGTTCCACCTCGGTGTACTTTCCCGGCTTCGTCGTGCCGATGCTGCCGGAGACGCTGTCGAACGGCATCTGTTCGCTCAATCCGAAAGTCGAACGCCTGTGCATGGTCTGCGACATGCACGTGGCGTATTCAGGCGAGGTGTCGAAGACGAAGTTCTATCCGGCGGTGATGCGTTCGCACGCGCGTCTGACCTACACGCGCGTGTGGCAAGCACTCGGCGAGAAAAACGCCGATGCGCGCCAGGAACTCGCCGATGTGCTGCCGCAACTTGAAACGCTGCATCAGCTCTACGAAATTCTTGCCAAGGCGCGGCAGCGCCGCGGTGCGATCGATTTCGAGAGCACGGAGGTGAAGTTTCGCCTGGCCGCCTCGGGCGAAGTCGTGCAGATGGGCGCCGAGCCGCGCAACGACGCGCACAAACTGATCGAAGAGTGCATGATCGCGGCGAACGTCGAAGCGGCGAAGTTCCTTGACCAGGCAAAGATTCCCGCACTGTTCCGCGTGCACGCTACGCCGCCCGAGTCGAAATACGAGGATCTGCAGGAGTTCCTGCTCGAATTCGGCCTGCGCATGCCGCCGCACGCCGAGGTGAAGCCGAAGGATTTCTCGAATCTGCTCAAGGAAATCAGAAAGCGTCCCGACGCGAGCCTGATCCAGTCGGTGCTGTTGAGGTCTCAGTCGCTCGCGGTGTACAGCCCGCAGGATTCGGGACATTTCGGCCTCGCTCTCGAGCACTACGCGCATTTCACCTCGCCGATCCGTCGCTATCCCGACCTGCTCGTGCATCGCGCGATCCGCTTTGCGCTGTCGCGCGGCAAGCCGTCGGACTACACCTACAGCGCGAACGACATGGCCTCGCTTGGCACGCATTGTTCGCACAACGAGCGCCGCGCCGACGAAGCCGAGCGCGACGTCGACGAGCGCTACAAGTGCGCGTGGATGGAAAAGCACGTCGGCAGCGAGTTCGAAGGCATCGTCTCCGGCGTCACCTCGTTCGGTTTGTTCGTCGAGCTGATCGAGTCGCAGGTGTCGGGCCTGGTTCACATCACCCAGTTGCCGAACGACTACTACCATTTCGATCCGGTGCGCCATCTGCTCAGCGGCGAGCGGCGCGGCTTGCAGTTCCGCCTCGGCGACGCGGTGCGCGTGCAGGTGCTGCGCGCAAGCATGGAAGATCGCAAGATTGACTTCCGGCTTGTCGTGGCAGGCGCCGCGCCAACTGACGCCATTGGCGCCGACGCCGCGCGCGGCTCAAAGCCTTCGGCAGCAAACGCCAGGGAGAAGTCGAAAACAGCGAAAGGAAAGGGGCGCAGATGAGCGGCGAACTGCTGTTCGGCATCCATTCCATCGATGCCGCGTTGAGCAACGATCCGAAAAACATCCTCGAACTCTATTTCGAGTCCGACAGCCAGAATGCGCGTATCAAGGAACTGTCCGAAAAGGCGCGCGAACTCGGGCTGAAGCCGCACGCGCGCCCGCGCGAAGCACTCGACCGCATGACCGGTGGCGCCCGCCATCAGGGTGCGGTCGCGCGCTATCGCGCACCGCCGCCGCGCACCGAGAAGGAGTTGTACGAACTCGTCGAGCAGGCGGGGAAGGACGCATTAATCCTCGTGCTCGATGGTGTGACCGATCCTCACAACCTCGGCGCCTGCCTGCGCAGCGCGGAGGCGGCCGGCGTCACTGCGGTCGTCGTGCCGAAGGACAAGGCCGCGGGCATCACGCCGACCGTGCGCCGTGCATCGAGCGGTGCGGCCGATCGCGTCGCCTTTTTCGCGGTGACCAACCTGGCGCGCACGTTGAAAGCGCTGAAGGAAAGCGGCGTGTGGCTGGTCGGCCTCGCCGGCGAGTCGGCGCAGGATTTCTACAAGCTCGACCTGAAAGGCCCACTCGGCATCGTCATGGGCAGCGAAGGCGAGGGCATGCGCCGGTTGACCGGAGAGGCTTGCGATTTCCTCGCGAAGATTCCGATGCGTGGCGGCGTGGAAAGCCTCAACGTTTCGGTCGCTACCGGTGTGGCCTTGTTCGAAGCGCTGCGTCAGCGCGCGCCATAGGAACGCGACGATATGGCATGGCACGACTGGGTAGGCATGGTAGGCGTGGTCGTCACCCTGACCGCATTCCTGCTGCTGCAGGCCGGCAAGCTGCACGGCACCGGCTTCATCTATCAGGCGATGAATGCGATCGGCGCCGCGGCCGTGGTCCTGTCGCTGTTCTACAACTTCAACTTATCGGCCTTCATCGTCGAGACCGCGTGGGTGGCGATCAGCATCTACGGCATGCTGCGCGGCTGGCGCCTGCGCCAGATGGAGTGACTGGCGATGCCTCGATATGTAGCCTTCCTGCGCGGCGTCAGCCCGATGAACGCAAAGATGCCGGAGCTGAAGCGCTGCTTCGAGCAAGCGGGCTTCGGCAACGTCAAGACCGTGCTTGCCAGCGGCAACGTGGTGTTCGACTCGCGCGCAGGATCCGAGCTTGCGCTTGCGCGCCGGATCGAGGCGGCAATGGACAAACATCTTGACCGCAATTTCTACACGATCGTGCGCTCAGTAGATGTGCTGCGCGAGTTGATCGAGTCCGATCCGTACAAGGCGTACCGTCTGTCGGCGGATGCGAAACGCATCGTGACCTTCCTGCGCCAGCCGCGCAAACCGGTGCCGACGCTGCCGGCGGAAGTCGAGGGCGCGCGTATTCTCGCCGTCGACGGCAGCGAGATCTTCACGGCCTATGTTCCGCAGCCAGGCAATCCGGCGTTCATGCGCCTGATCGAGAAGACGTTCGGCGCCGAAATCACGACGCGCACCTGGGATACGGTGAAGAAATGCGCGGCTGCGTGAACCGCGCATTTCCGCAAACGATCAAGCTTCGTCCGTACCCTCGTTGACACCTTCGAACAGGAACGTCGACAGGTAGCGTTCGCCCGTGTCGGGCAGCATGGCGAGAATCACGTCGCCCGGTTTCGCCTGCTTGGCGACCTCGAGCGCGGCGGCGAAGGTGCCGCCCGACGAGATGCCGCAGAAGATGCCTTCCTTCTTCGCGAGTTCACGCGCGGTGTCGCGCGCGACGACTTCGTCGACCGGCAGGATCTGATGCGCGACGTTCTTGTTGAGCACGGCCGGAACGAAATCCGGCGTCCAGCCCTGGATCTTGTGCGGCTTCCATTCCTTGCCCGAGACGAGCGCGGCGCCGGCAGGTTCGGTCAGCACGATCTTGGTATCGGGGCGAGCGAGGCGGATCACTTCACCCGCGCCGGTCGCGGTGCCGCCGGTACCCCAGCCAGTGACGAACCAGTCGAGGCGCTTGCCGGCGAAATCCTGAATGATTTCCGCGCCGGTCGTATTGCGATGGAACGAAGGGTTCGCCTCGTTCTCGAACTGCCGGGCGAGGAAGGCGCCGGTCTTCTCCGCATACTCGCGCGCGGCCTGCACCATGCCCGAGCCGCGTGCGGCGGCGGGAGTGAGGATGACCTTCGCGCCGAACGCGCGCATCAGCTTGCGCCGCTCGACGGAGAACGTCTCGGTCATGAAGGCGACGAACGGATAGCCCTTCGCTGCGCACACCATCGCCAGCGCGACACCGGTATTGCCGCTCGTTGCTTCGACCACGGTTTGGCCGGGCTTGAGCGTGCCCTTGGCTTCGGCGTCGAGGATGATCGCGAGCGCGAGGCGGTCCTTGACCGAACCTCCCGGGTTGAACGCCTCGACCTTGACGTACATTTCCACGCCCGGCGGCGCCAGGCGGTTGATGCGTACGATGGGCGTGCGGCCGATGGTGTCGAGAATGCTGTTGTAGATCATGGCGTGACCCCGTTTCCTGGACAGGCGGCGAGTATAAAACGATATAAACCGAAGGAATGGCGCCCGGCCGACGGAAAAGAAATAACCTTATTCCAAGCGGCACCGGCCGAGCCCGGGCGAACCGAACAAGCGGCTCGCCGACGTTGCGGTTCGCTACAATGCGCGTTCCGCCCCGCACCGGCAAGTCCAAACGCAGCATGCGATCCACGTCCCAGCAGACACCGAGCGCCCCGGCATTTCCTGTAAACGCCCGCCGCGGCGGCGTCTGATGGACGGCGCCCGACGCTTCGGTCTGGACGCCTGGCGTGCGCTCGCCATTCTGCTGGTCCTCGCCGGGCATGCGAGCTTCTGGTTCCTGCCGCTGACGCGCGAACTGGATGTCTGGTACAGCTTGGCGTTCCTTGGAGTCGAGCTGTTCTTCGTGCTCAGCGGGTTCCTGATCGGCGGCATCCTGATCGGCGAATTCCGCAGCGGTTCGTTCCGTCTGCGTCAGTTTTGGACGCGACGCTGGCTGCGCACGCTGCCGAACTACTTCCTGTTTCTCGGCGTGAACATCATCCTTTACCGCGCGATGTTCGGCGCATGGCCGCAGTTCGGGCTCTTTCTCGTATTCCTGCAAAACTTCGCCTGGCCGCATCCGCCGCTGTTCTCGGAAGCATGGAGCTTGTCGATCGAGGAACTGTTCTACCTGATCGCGCCGCTGGCGACGTTGGCCTTGGTCCGGTTGGTGAGGGGACGCGGCAGCGTGCTGGGCTGGCTGCTCGCAGCGATCGCGCTCGTGACTGCGATCCGCATCGGCTACGTGCTCTGGCGCGATCCGCTGTGGGATTCGGGCGTACGCAAGATCGCATTGCTTCGCCTCGACGCGTTTATCTACGGCGTCATTGCCGCGTGGTACTGCAATGTGCGCGGGATGGCGACGCAAAGCCGCCGCCGCTGGGCGCTTTCCGGGGTTTGCGGCATGGCGGTTGTGGCCGCGGCGTTTTTTCTGCTGCCGCGAGACCACGATTTCTTCGCGCGCACTTTTTTGTTCAACCTGATACCGGCAAGTTTGGCCGCGATGCTGCCGCTTGCCGCCGAGTGGCGTGCGGCGGCTGTGCCGCAACTCGTGCAAGCAGCGACGCGCCGCATAGCGCTATGGTCGTATTCGCTTTATCTGTGCCAGCTTGCGCTGATGCGCAGCATGTCGCTGCTGCCGTGGAAGGCAACGACGCCGGCGGAGTGCCTGTTCGGCGCCGTCGTGTTCGTTGTCCTCTCGATCGCCTGCGCGGCGCTGCTCTACCGTTTCTTCGAATCACCGATCCTGCGCTGGCGCGACAGGATCACGAGCAGGTGAGAAATGGGGGAGGGAACGGTTTCTTGTCGATTCGCGTCGGCTGCGTCGGCTCATTTTGCCTGTGCGGGTTCCGGCGCACGCCAGACTCCGCCGCTTTGCAGGCTCAGATCGTAGCGATATACCGCGGACGGCGCGGCGGTAGTTGAAAAAGTATAAAAAACCGCTTGGTCGCGCGGGCGTCCCTCGAGGTCCGACACCGTGCCGGGGCCTGGCAGTGAGATGTCGCCGAGCGTCTTGCCCTTGAGATCGAATGTGCGCACGACGCTGTGCGCATCCTGCATGTAAACCGTGACCAGGCTGCGGTTGACGATGCACGCGCTTTGCAGCGCACCTTTCGCCTGCGGCACGACTTCCTTCCAGTTCGTCTTGGCTGGATTGTCGACGTCGATCGCGACGATGCGGCGGCGCGGTGCATCTGCATCGGTCAGAAAATACAGCGTATTTTTCGTGTCGCCGAGAAATTCCCAGCCAGCACTCCAATCGCCGATCAGGGTCTCGACCGGCGTGATCAACGATTCGGTCTTGATCTTCTTGCCCTGCATATTGCGCACGTTAGGGCCAGGTGCTTTTGCCTTCGAGGCCTGTTTCTTTTCGCCTTTTTGCCGATACGGTTTGGCCAGGTCGCGATACAACACGAGGTTGTTCGGCGCATTGTTGCGGGTGACGCGAATGATGAGCCAGCGGCCGCCGTCGCTGACTTCGGCGGCAAAGGTCCAGTCGGGCTGATCCTTGTTCTCGTAGATCAGCAGATCGTCATCCTGGCTTTCGCCGAGGCGATGGAAGTACAGCTTCTGGAATTTGTCGGCGCCGCCCTTGTCGTGCTCGTCGTAGCGGCTGTAGAAGAATCCCGTGCCGTCGCGCCGCCAGCTCGTGGTCGAGAGTTTCACCCACTTGAGCACGTCGTCGGTGGGCTTGCCGGTGTCAACGTCGAGCACATGCCATTCTTCCCAATCGGAGCCGCCGGAAGCCAATCCGTAAGCAACGTACTTGCCGTCATCGCTCACCGCCCACTGCTTGAGCGCGAAGGTGTCGCGCTTCGACAATGTCTTCGGGTCGAGCAACGTGCGCGGCGCGCCATCGAGCGAGTCGGCAACGTAAAGCACGGTCTCGTTTTGCACGCCCCCACTGCGCGTGTAAAACCAGCGCTCGGCGTAGTGTCGCGGCGCGCTGTCGTGGTTGGCATCGATTTGCGTGTCCCTCTTTGCCAAGGGACTGCTCGGTGCCACTGCGGCGGCAGTTGCGGACAGAGTCAATGCTGCGACTAGCAGCAATGTTGAAAAGGGGCGCATCGTGCGACTTCCAGAAAACGATGCGGCAATGATACGGACTTCGCGTTAATCCCCGCTGATGTACTTCGGCCCGTTGCCGGTGGTCTTCTCGTACACGCCTTTGCCGGCACGGCGGTACTGGGTAAATCCCTTCGCCGCGACGTTGCTTTCCTTGAGCACGTGCGCATTGCCGATCGCCACGTTCGGCGCGCTGATCACGCGTTTGACCGGTGCACCGCATTGCGGGCAGGCGGTCAATTCGGCATCGGCAAGCTTCTGGCGCAGGTCGAAATGCGCCTCGCAATGCGCACAACCCTTGTCGACGGCGGCGTATTCGTAGATCGGCATGAATGGTTGGTGGAAATCCGAGATGGGTCCAAGGTGATGATGGGCCCGCTTGCTGCCGAACTCAAGCTCGGTGGTGCTGCCCGCACGCAAAGAGGTCGCGGGGACGGCCTCTTTGTGGCGACGCGGGGCGGTTGGCTTAACGATGTTCCGATCGACCTTCGCGCTCATGCGTCGCGGGCGCGTGCGGTGCAGGATGTGCGGTGTTCATTCGCGGCGCCGCGTTGACGTGCGACGGCGGTGCGGAGTGCAGGCTCATAGCCTGCGCGGGCGCGACCGAATTCCTCGCTACGTGGTTCGGTTGCGGCATCCCCGAGACATGCGATGGTGCGCTGCGCGCGGCGAAGTTCGCCTGCGCTGAAGGACCACCCTGGTGTGGAACATAGTTTGCCGAGCGCATGGCCGGGCGAGCATTGGCCATTGCCGTCGGAGTGGCCGCGCGTGCCGCAAACGCTCCCGGACGTGCCGTCGCCGCCAGCGCCGGAGCGCCGTGGTTGACCGTTGCGCGCATCGCTTCGTTGCGGCTGGCCAACGTTTGGTGCTGCACCTGTGCGGCGATGGCCGGCGTGTGGCGCTCGCCGGCAAAGCGCATTTCGTCTGCGTTCGGTCGCGCGCTGGCGCCGCCGGGTCCGTTGTAGCTCACGCGCGTCATGTTGTTGTTGACGATCACGGTCCTGTTGTAGACGTTGGTGATGTTGACGTTGGTGATATGGTTGACCTCGCGGTTGTAGTAGAACCCGCGTGGTCCCCAGTAGCCGCCGACGTAGCCGACGCCGACGTAGCCGAAGCCGTAGTTGATGCCGCCGTAGTAGCCGACGTGCATGCCCCAATAACCGGGGTGGAAGAGATAGGCGCCGTCGGCCCAGCCCCAGTAGCCCGGCGTCCACAGCGCGCCCGTATACGGCGGCAGCACCCAGGTGCCCGGCACCCAGTAATAGCCGCTGACCGGATCGTAAGCCCAATAACCCGGCGTCCAGATATAGCCTGGTCCCGGAATCGCCGGCTGCACGTAGACTGGCAGCGCCGGCGGCGCAAAATTCACCGAGACGAACACGCCAGCATGCGCGGTCGGTGCGACCGCGGTCAGCGAGGCGGCCGCTGCGACAGCGAAGAGTGCGCGCGCGAGCCAGGTGCGCGAAGAGCGGTGGGCGGAGGCTGCAGCGTTCATGGAATTCTCCCATCGGTTGGAAACTGCAGGTTCATCAACGCACCAAACCGCAGCCCGCGGACACGGCCGACGCACAGGGCATGAACTCGTTCAGCTTGGGCCGTGTGTCTACTTCGCGTCGGCAGCTATTGAGCCGGGAAGGCGTCGCTCATGGCCTTCCAGCGGTTGACGATCGCGCAGAACAGCAGTGCCGTGCGCTCGGCATCGTAGACGGCGGAGTGCGCCTCGGCTTCGTTCCATTCGAAGCCGGCCGCCTGTACTGCGCGGCTGAGTACGGTCTGGCCATAGGCGAGGCCGCCGAGCGTTGCCGTGTCGAAGCAGCTGAACAGGTGGAACGGACTGCGCTTGTAGCCGACGCGACGGATCGCGGCGTTGAGGAAGCCGAGATCGAACGAGGCGTTATGGCCGACGAGCACGGCGCGCGAGCATTCGTACTCGCGCAGTGCGCGCCGGATTGGGCGGAAGATCAGGTCGAGCGCCTCGCGCTCCTCGACCGCGGCGCGAAACGGATGGGTCGGGTCGATGCCGGTGATTTCGAGCGCGCGCGGATCGATGTTCGCGCCCGGAAACGGCACCACGTGCGTCGACACGACGGTGTCGGGATGGACGTTGCCGTTTTCGTCCATGCGCACGACGCTGGCCGCGATCTCCAGCAGTGCATCGCGCTCGTTGTCGAAACCGCCGGTCTCGACGTCGACGACGACCGGCAGGAAACCGCGGAAACGTTCGGCGTATTTCGTCGATTGCGCGTTGTTGGCGGCGGGGGTGGACATGCAACGAGGATAGCCGTGCTACCAGGTTCCCACAATCTTGACGGGAGCCTGGATCAAAACTACTGAGTCAGGCAGCTAGCGGCGTTTGATTGGCCCCGCCGCTACGGTCAATGCAGCGTGATCAACTCGCTGCGCACCTCGCCGGTCAGCGCATCGATCGCCGCCTCGATGCGTTGCGCCGAGTCGCCCTGGCCACTCTCGAGTTCGCCGGCGTTTTCCTTCCAGGAATCGAACAACGCATCGGCGCGCACCTGCACGTCCTTCGATACCAGCGGTGCCATGTCGCGGATCAGGGTCGCACGGCCCCAGCCGGCGATCCAGTTCATCTGCGAATGGTCGCCGCCGTAATAGCGATGCTGTGCGAGCTGCTGCAGCTCGCCGCATTCCTCGAGCAGCTTGAACGAAGCTTCGCGCACGTTGCGGTGCGCTTCGGTGGTCTGGTTGCGCCAGGTGTTGTAGCTCGTCGAGAACAGCGCCACTGACAGGCTGATCAGCGCGACCGCGTTGCGGCGCACCGCGGAAAGCACGCGCGAAGGCGCGGCCGGGTCGGGCGGTGGCGCTTGCGCGTTCATGCGCGGGCGAAGCGGGCGAACGCAAACAGCGCCAGTGCGAGCAGGATCAGCACGGCACCGACCGCCGGAATCAGCATCGCGAACGGAATGCCGAGGGCCAGCGCGGCCCAGCCCCAAGCCCAGGCATCGGCGATCGGGGCGGGCATCGGATCGGCCTTGAGCGTGCGGCAGAGCAGATAATCCAGGCTGATCTTGCCCGGCCCCTGGAAGATGATCGGCAACAGCATGACGACGAACAGCAGCGGCAGCTTGAAGTTGCCGTGGCCCATGTCGGTGATCGCGTAACCCTTGGCTAGATCGCTCCACATCGTGATCATGTCCGGCCAGTGCACGGCTGCGGTAGCGACGAAGGTCAGCACGAACAGCGAGTACGCGGCGAAGCGCGTGAACAGGCCGACGAGCAGCAACAGCGCGCCGCCGATTTCGAGCCAGGTGGCGAGAAACCAACTCAGGTTCGCCGGAATCGCCGAGAACGGAAACGGGAACTTGTCTTGGATGTCGGCGAACCAGTTGTCGCCGGAGTATTTCTCCAGTCCAGACTGCCAGAACTCGAACGCCATGATCAGGCGCAGGACCAGCGGCGGCACGATCTGGCCGATGCCGCGCAGACGTGCGGCGAGCGATTCCCAGAGCGGGATCAGGTTTTGCACGGCGTTCCCCGTTTGTTGTGTTGCCGATTGGACGCGGGCGCCGGCAAATCCTTACAAAGTTGTGCCGAGGATGGCCTCGCGTTGTTTCAATTCCTGCAGCATGGCTTCGCCGGCGACGCGCAGATTGGCCGCAGTGGCGGCATCGTAGTCGGCGAGTAAGGCTTCAAGGCAGTCGCTGCCGCTGGCCTCGGTGTTCTGCTGCAGGCGTTCGACGAGAAGCGCGCTGAGCGCGTTGATTTCGTGGAAGCGCACCGTGTCGTCGCGCCCGCGCACGAGCAAGAGCAGCGTCGGCTCGTCCGGCGCTTCGGCGGGGCGGAAATCCGCTGAAATGCGATGCACCGGGAAACGGTAGGCGAGGACGCAGGCGAGCGGCGAGATGACCGGGATGGCGTGCTGCGGATCGCCGTCCGGATTGTGCGCCAGCGCATCGACGTCCGCTTCGTCCAGAGACAATGCCAGCTCTGCCCATTCGTAGTGGGCGAGTTCGAGCAGCCACGGCGGGTCGCCGCGGCCTTGTTCCTGCCGCGTTTCCAGCCAGCGCAGGAACTCGCGGCCGAACTCGGGGAAAAGCGGGGTGTGGCAGCGGTGCTCGCGCAGGAATTCGCGTGCGAGGTTTTCCCATTGCGCATCGTCGTACAGGCTGCGGATCACCGGGAAGTTCGAGGAGATGAAGCTCTCCATGTTCGCGTAGACAAGTTCGCGGTAGACGCGCATGCGGCGATCGTCGACGCCCTCCGGCACGGGCGCACCCGCGGGGTCGCGCAGGTGTGCGGTGAAACGGTATTGCAAGTCCTGCGTGGAGCGCAGGTCAGGCGATTCGGCGGCTGTGTTCATGGATTCGCCCGAGGCGCGGTTGCTGGATCGCACGGATATGGTCGAGTTCTGCGAGCAGTTCCGCGAGCGGAGGAATGTGGAAGTCGCGCTCGAGCAGGGTGGGTTTCACGCCGCAATGCGCGTAGGTGTGGTCGAGCAGGTCCCAGACCGGGTCGATCACCGGTGCGGCGTGACTGTCGACGATCAGGCCGGGGGCTTCGTCGTAGTGGCCGGCGATATGCAGATAAGCGACGCGCTGCGGCGGCATCGCATCGATGAATGCCTTGGCGTCATAGCGGTGGTTGACGCTGTTGACGTAGACATTGTTGACGTCGAGCAGCAGCTCGCAGTCGGCGGCTTCGAGCACGGCGCGGGTGAAATCGGCCTCGCTCATCTCGCGGCCGGGCGTGGCGTAGCACGACACGTTCTCGATCGCGATGCGCCGGCCGAGGATGTCCTGCGCGCGACGGATGCGCTCTGCGACGTAGTCGACCGCGGCCTCGGTATACGGCATCGGCAACAGGTCGTAGAGATGACCATCGTCCGAGCAATAGGAAAGGTGTTCGCTGTAGATCGCGACTGCGTGCTCGTCGAGCAGGCGGCGGATCTTGTGCAGCAAGGTTTCGTCGAGCGGCGCAGGGCCGCCGAGAGACAGCGAAAGGCCGTGACAGACAAACGGATGGCGTTCGCTGAACGAGCGCAATGCCTTGCCCAGCCGGCCGCCGACATTGATCCAGTTCTCCGGCGCGACTTCGAAGAAATCGATCGCACGCGCGTCGTCCGCGTTGCGTTCGTGTGCTGCGCGCCAGTCCTGCAGCGGCCCCAATAGGGACCGCCGCAGGCCGAGTCCGGCGCCGTGAAGCGTGGCTGGACGAAGCATGCTGCTCAATGACCGCTGCAGGAGCCTTCCTTGCCCTTCTTGTCGGACGAGCAAGAACCTTCCTTGCCCTTCTTGTCGGCGCTGCACGAGCCTTCCTTGCCCTTCGCCTTGTCGCCGGCGTGCGCTTCGGTCATGCACTTGTCCTGGGCGGCCTTGTCGGGCATTTCCGTGCACTTCTTGCCCTTGGTCGCGCCGCACTTGCCTTCGCCGCACTTGCCTTCGTTGCCGACCGCAGACTGGGTGTAGCCCGCGACGAGGCTGTTGAGGTGGAACGTCGGGTTGGCCTGCGCGATCTGGGCGAGCGAGAAGGCGCCGACGATGCCAGTGCCGATGGCCAGAGTGAGGGGTTTGATCATTTTGTTCGACATGACAATGTGCTCCGTGATGTGGGTGAAAAAATTTCTACTGACCCGGCGGCGCCGGGAATGGCGTTTCCATCGAGACATATCGATGTGAAGAAAAGGTTATATCGCGGACATGCCACTCCCTGACTCGCGATGCACTCCACCTCTTCGTCCCACTACGTTAGGTCCCAACGCCGGCACAGGCAAGACCCGTGAATGCTGCGCCGCGTCGAAGTATTAGACCGCAGAAGGAAAAAATCCTTACAGGTCCTGCGTTCGGTTCGCCGCGCATGAACAACGTTTCGTCGCAACGCTGGCCAAGTGTCCCGTCGCGACGAGGAAATAGCGATATGTCTACTTGACTATATCGATGAGATATCGTCAACTGGCTGCGGGGAGAAACTGGAACGAACGTAGCGATGCCGAAACGCCCTAAACGATTCGGGACGTCCTCGCGCGCCCGTCCGTCGTCCCGAAGATCACGACGCTGGAGTCTGCCCCGATGAGCCTTTGCCTGCGAAACGCCCCATTTCAGTCGGCGCTCTGCGCAGCGCCCTTTCGACCGGGAATCCGGCGAAATTTACTGTCAATCGGGATCGGCGCATTGCTGGCGTGCGCGCCGATCGCAACAGCCAGCGCCGCGGACAGCGCGCTGACCTGGAACGGGATCACGCTTTACGGTGCGTTCGACATCGGCGTGAGCTATCAATCGCACGGCGCGCCGCTCAGTCAGGACTGGATGGTCGGCGTGCAGTATCTGATCGACAAGAAGGGTGACAAGTCGATTACCTCGGTCGCGCCGAACGGACTGAGCCAATCCAAGATCGGCCTGCGCGGCAAGGAAGCACTGACCGACGATCTCTCGTTCGTGTTCGACGTGGAAGTGGGCTTCGATCCGCAATCGGGAAATCTCGCTGATGCGCTGGCATCGCTGACGCACAACAACGGCAAGCCGCTTGCGAATCAGACGTCAGCCGGCGACAGTTCGCGCGCCGGCCAGTTGTTCAACGGCGTGGCCGTCGCCGGGTTGAGTTCGCCGATGTGGGGAACGGCCACGCTCGGCCGCAACAACACCCTGCTGCTCGACAACATTCTCAAGTACGACCCGATGGGCGGCTCCTACGCGTTCTCGGTGATCGGATTGTCGGGCGTCGTCGCCGGCATGGGCGATACCGAAGACGCGCGCCTGGACGGCTCACTCAAATATCTCTACTCAGCCGAAGGATTCCATGCAGGCGCCCTATATCAGCCGGGAAAGACCGATAGTAGCCCCGGCAAGGCTTGGCAGGGCAACGTCGGCTTTGAATATGCGGGTTTTTCGGTCGACGGCATCTATGGCCGCAAGGACGACGCGATTGCTGCGGCGTCGCTGAGCGCGGCGCAGGCGGCGAGCGCGCCACACGATTCGCTCGCTGCGACGATTTCGGACAATACTTCCTATACGCTGGCCGGAAGTTACAAGGCCGGTCCATGGAAGGTTTGCCTCGGTTACGAGCACATCAAATACGAGAATCCCTCGAACCCGCTCGAAGCCGGGTTCTCTGGCCTCGGTGGCTACCTCGTCAGCTTCACCAACAACGCGGCGTTTCCCAAGCCGAAAGTGTTGCAGGCCTCGTGGGGCGGCGTGAAATACCTGATCACGCCGGACTTCGACGTCACCGCTGCGGTCTATCACTACGACCAGAACAGCTACGGCCTGAAGCACTGCTCCGACACGAGCGCGGCGACGTGCAGCGGCAACTACAACGCATATTCCGCGATGGCGGACTATCGGTTGAGCAAGCGTTTCGATGTCTACGGCGGTGTGATGTATTCCAAGGTAGCTGGCGGGCAAGCGTCCGGCTACCTGCATGATTCCAACATCAGCCCGATGGTCGGCATGCGCTTGCGCTTCTGAACCGCGAGGTCGGCGATTATTCCTTCTTGATGCCGGTTGCGCTCACCGCGAGTTTGGCGTCGTCTGCGCCCGGCATGTCCTTTGTCGACCAGCCTCCGCCGACCGCGCGGATCAGCCCGACACTGGCGCGCAACTGGCGATCGCGCAGGACCAGCAGCGTGCGCTGCGCCTGCAGCGCCGCCGTCTGCGAGGCGACGACGTCGAGGTAATTCACCGCGCCGTTCTCATATCGATCCATCGCAAGGTGCAGGGTGTTCTGCGCGGAGGCGACCGCCGCATCCTCTTGCCTGGCTTCCTCGTCGAGCAGCTGAAGCTGGGAAAGATTGTCTTCGACCTGGCGGAACGCGGCGAGCGTCGTGCTGCGGTAACGGTCGGCGGCTTCGTTGAATGCGGCCTGCGCCTGTTCGCTGACGGCACGCCGTTTGCCTGCGTCGAACAGCGCGAACGAGAAGCGTGGGCCGATCGACCAGAACCCGTTCGGCGCGGTGAGCCATCCGGCGCCGCCTGTATTTTCGTAACCGCCAGTCGCGGTCAGGCTGATGCTCGGGAAGAACGCGGCGCGGGCGACGCCGATCAGTGCGTTCGCGGCTGCGGCGCGGCGCTCCGCTGCGGCGATGTCGGGACGGCGCTCGAGCAACGTCGACGGCAGCGCGACCGGGGTCGATGGCAGCGGGAGTTCGACCACATTTGGCGGCAATGAAAACTTCGATGCAGACTCGCCAGCGAGACTCGCGATCGCGTGCTCGTACAGCGCGCGTTGCGCGCGGATATCCGTCGTCTGTGCGCGCGCGTTGTCGAGCTGATTCTGTGCGCGGGCGACGTCGAGGCCCGAGGCGGCGCCGCCTTCGAAGCGATTTTGCGTCAGCTTTAGCGCCTGTTCGTAGGCGCTCACCGTGTCGACGAGCAGTTTTTCCTGAGCGTCGAGGCCGCGCAGGATGATGTAGTCGTCGGCGAGTTCGGCATGCAGCGACAGGCGCACGGAGGCGAGATCGGCGGAGGCGGCCTGGGTCGCCGCCTTGCCCGCGGCGATCGTATTGCGTACGCGGCCCCACAAGTCGAGTTCATAGCCGAGCGAGGCGCCGACGATGTTGTCGCCGTAGTACGTCGGCTGCGAAGCGGAACGCAGTGCACGATGATCGGATTGGCGGTTGCGTGTGGCGAGGCCGCCGGAATTGATTTCGGGAAACTGGGCGCTGCCGGTCTGCGCGAGATAGGCGCGCGCCTGGTCGTAGCGGTCGACGGCCACGGCAAGGTCCGGATTGGCGGTATCGACTTTCGCTTCGAGATCGTCGAGCGTCGCGTCGTGATAGTCGCGCCACCAGTCGCCGCGTTCGAGTTGATCGGATGGCGCGGCATTGCGCCAAGGGCCGAGTTCCTTGTACGTGTCGGCGACGTCGGTTTTCGGCGTTTCGTAGGTCGGCGCGAACGAACAGCCGGCGAAAACGCTGGTCGCGATCGCGAGCGTCAGCACGCGTAACCCGAGCCCGGTGCGATTCACTGCTTGCTTCCTTCGCTCGCATGCGTGGCGGCGATGGTCGGGCCGGCTTTCTCCAGCTGCGCTGCACGGACCGTGTCGCCTTGGGCGAGCCAGTCGGGCGGACTGTCGATGACCCGGTCGCTCGGGTCGAGGCCGGCGACGATCTCGACCTTGGTGCCGTAGTCGCGGCCGATCTCGACACTCTTCATTGCCACCTTGTCGTCCTTGCCCACGGTCGCGACGCGCAAACCGTTCTGGCGGAAGATCAGCGAGGTCACCGGCAACTGCAGCGCACCGGCGGACGCGGGCAGATCGAAATGCACATCGGCGTAAGAGCCGGCGATCAGCTTGCCGTCGGCATTGTCGGCTTCGAGCTGGACGAGCAGGGTGCGCGAAGATTCGGCGATCGCATTCGCCGTGCTCACCACGGTGGCAGGATAGCTGCGGCCGGGACGCTCCGGTAATTGCAGTTTCGCCTGCATGCCGATCGTGATGCGTTCGGCATACGCCTGTGGCACGTCGACATAGATGCGCAGTTTGTGTGTGTCGGCGACGCGGAACAACTCCGGGCCGCTGCCGCTGCCGGCGTTGATCAGCGCGCCGATGTCGGTCTTGCGCGCGGTGATGGCGCCGTCGAACGGCGCGACGACACGCTTGAATCCGGCCATTGCCTGCAGGCGGTCGACATTGGCGCGCTGCGCGGTGACTTCAGCCTTGCGCGCATCGAAATCGCTGCTTTTCTCTTCGGCCTCCTGTTTCGACACGGAGGTGGCAGACAGCATTTTCTGCCAGCGCTGGTTCGTCGTCTCGGCGAACTTCTCCTTCGCCACAGCCGTGGCGAGATCCGCGCGTGCCTGCTGCAACTGTTGATCGAGCTCAGGTGTTTCGATGTCGGCCAGCACCTCGCCGGCCTTCACCTGGGTGCCGATGTCGACATACCACTTCTTTAGATAGCCGGGCACGCGCGCATAGATCGGCGCGTCGTAATAGGGCTGGACATTGCTCGGCAGCACGAGCTCCTGTTTCGAGTCAACCTGCGCGGGGACGATCACGCTCACGGTCGGCACGGAATCGGTGTCGATTTTCCGCTTGAGCGCATGCTCGCGCAGCGTGCGTGCGGTGATGCCGGTCAGCGCCAGCGCCAGTGCGATTGCAAGCGCGAGGATGCCGAGCAGGCGCAGGCGGCGCGGTGAAGGTCGTTGCAGATGAGTGGAATCAGACATGGTGTGCAGATCGCAGGCTGGAATCGTCAATGTGTCGGAGCGGCGAGTGGCGTGGAGTCCGGCATTTCGGGGTCGGACTGCATCGCCTTGTCGCGCGCATGCAGGATCGCGAACACCGCGGGCACGAAGAACAAGGTGGCGCAGGTGGCGAAGATCAGGCCGCCGATCACCGCGCGGCCGAGCGGCGCGTTCTGTTCGCCACCTTCGCCCATCGCGAAGGCCATCGGCAGCATGCCGATGAGCATCGCCAGCGCGGTCATCAGCACCGGGCGGAAACGGATGTAACCGGCATCGATCGCCGCGGTCAGCGCGTCAGCGCCCTGCGCCATGCGATCGCGCGCGAAGCTGACGACGAGCACGCTGTTCGCCGTGGCCACGCCCATGCACATGATCGCGCCGGTCAGCGCAGGAACCGACAGCGTGGTGCCGGTGAGGAACAGCATCCAGACGATGCCGGCAACCGCTGCGGGCAAGGCGGTGACGATGATGAACGGATCGAGCCAGGACTGGAAGTTGACGACGATCAGCAGATAGATCAGCACGATTGCACCGGCGAGGCCGAACAGCAGGCTCGAATACGATTCCTCCATGGTCTGCACTTGCCCGCGCAGCGCGACGGTCGAGCCGGGCGGCACGTCTTTCGCCGTGTCGCGCAAGATCGCCTCGATCTCGCGTGAGATCGCGCCGAGGTCGCGCCCTTGCGCGGAACCATAGAGATCCAGTGTCGGCTGCACGTCATAGTGCGAGACGACGCCGTCGCCCTGGCCGCGGGTGATGCTGGCGACGCCAGCCAAGATCTGGCGCTGCTTGCTACCCGGGCCGGTGATCGGGATGTTGTCGAGATTGCTCAGCGTGTCGAGCTTGTATTGCGGCGTCTGTACCACGATCGGATAAGAAACGTGATTCCTCGGATTGACCCAGAACGTCGGCGCGACCTGGCCGCTGCCGGACAGCGAGACGAGCAGATCGTTGGCCACGTCGCGCTGGCTGAAACCCATTTCCTGCGCGCGCACGCGATCGACGTTGACGCGCAATTCGGGCTGGTCGAAAGCCTGTTGCATGTGCAAGTCGACAATGCCGGGAATGCGCTTGAGCCGGTGCAGCAACTCTTCGGCATAGGCGCGATTCTCCTCGCGCTTGAAGCCGACGATCTGCAGATCGATCGGCGCGGGCAGGCCGAAGTTGAGGATCTGGCTGACGATGTCGGCCGGCAGGAACGAGAACGTCGCGCTCGGGAATTCGCGCGGCAATGCTTCGCGCAGCGCGGCGATGTATTCCTCGCTCGGCCCGTGGTCCTCGTTGAGCGAGATCAGGATGTCCGCATCGGCCGGCCCGATCGGCGCCGAATTGGAGTAGGTGATATTGATGCCGCTGACCGGCAGGCCGATGTTGTCGACCACGCTTTTCAGTTCGTCAGCCGGAATCACGCGGCGTATGGTCTTCTCGACTTCGCTGGCGAGGCGTGCGGTTTCTTCGATGCGCGTACCGGTCTGCGCGCGCATGTGCAGCTTGATCTGGCCGGCATCGACCGACGGGAAGAAGTTTTCGCCGAGCCAGGGAATCAGCAGCAATGAAGCAAGCACGACGCCGAGGAATCCGAGCGCGAATCCGCGCGGGCGTTCGAGGGCGAGTTCCAGCAATGCACGGTAGCTCTCGCGCACGTTCTCGAAGCCGCGCTCGAAGCGGCGCTGGAAACGGGACAGCACGTTGCCGTAGCCGCCGGCCATATGTTCGGTCGCGTCTTCGCGCATCGCATCCTTGATCGGGTTTGCGGTCGGCGGATGCGGATCGACATGCGGCTTGAGCAGATACTTCGACAACGTCAGCGCGAGCGTGAACGACAGAATGTACGAGGCGATCATCGCGAACACGACGGCCTCGGCCATCGGCACGAACAGATAACGCGCGACGCCGGAGAGGAAGAGCATCGGCACGAAGACGATGCAGATCGCCAACGTCGAAACCAGTGTCGGCACCGCGATCTGGCCCGCGCCGGCGACGATTGCGGCGGGTACTTCCTTGCCCTGTTCGAGATGCCAGTTGATGCTCTCGATCGTCACCGTGGCGTTGTCGACGAGGATGCCGACGGCGAGCGCAAGGCCGCCGAGTGTCATTACGTTGATCGTCTCGCCGATCGCCGACAGCGCGGCGATCGAGCAGAGGATCGACAGCGGAATCGACACTGCGATGATCAGCGAGGAACGCCAGCTGCCGAGGAACAGCAGGATCATCAGGCTCGCCAGCGCTGCGGCCATGACGCCTTCGCGGATCACGCCGGACACGGCGGCTTTGACGAAGATGGATTGGTCGAGCAGGGTGCCGACTTCGAGGCCTTTCGGCGCACCGGCCTGGATCGTCGGCAGCAGCGATTTCACGTGCGCTACGATATCGAGCGTGGAGGCCTTGCCGTTCTTCTGGATCGTCGTCAGCACCGAACGCTGGCCGTTGACGAGCACGAGATTCTGCTGCGGCGAATAACCGTCGCGCACATGGGCCACGTCGCTGAGCTTGATCACGCTGCCGCCGACCGCTTTGATCGGCAACTCGTTGAGTTCGTCGAGTTCCTTCGGGCTGCTGTTGAGCGTGACGTTGTATTCGAACGTGCCGATCTTCTGCGTCCCCGACGGCAGGATCAGGTTCTGCGCGAGGATGGCCGTGGTCACATCGGACGGCGAGAGTCCCTTGGAGCGCAGCGCGTTCGGATCGAGGTCGACGACGACCTGGCGGTTCTTGCCGCCGTACGGCGAGGGAATCGCCGCGCCTTCGACTTGCGCGAGCTGTGGACGGATGAAGTTGTTGGAGAGGTCGAACAATTGCTGATCGGTCAGCGTCTTGCTGGTCAGCGCAAGCTGCAGCACTGGCACGCTCGAGGCGCTGTAGGAAAGAATCTGCGGCGGCGTGATGCCGGGCGGCAGACGTTTCAGTACGACTTGCGCGATCGCGGTCACCTGCGCCATCGCCGCATTGACGTCGACGTTAGGCTGGAAGAACACCTTGACCACGCCGACGCCGGGTAGCGACTGCGACTCGACGTGTTCGATGTCGTTCACTGTCGTCGTCATCTGCCGTTCGAAGTAGGTGACGATGCGGTCGGATACGTCGTCGGGTGCGAGGCCGTTATAGGTCCACACCACGCTGATCACGGGCAGGTTGATGTTCGGAAAGATGTCGACCGGCGTGCGCAGGACCGACAGGGGGCCGATGATGAGGATCAGGATGCCCAGCACGATGAACGTGTAGGGTCGGCTGAGCGCGATTTGGACTAACCGGTTCATGCGTGCAGGGCGAAAGGACTCGACGCGTTGTGACCGGCGATGCTATGACTTGTTGCGCGCGTAGCTAGTTAAAGGATTTTAATATTGGTTTTTCCGGCTGCATTTCGTGGCTTACTCGGCATCCCGCAATCCGCATGATCCGCAAACCCGCCCGGCCATCCATGAACGCGACGACCAGCGCCTATTCCGGTCGCATTCTCGTCATCGAGGACGACGACAGCACCGCGGAGGAAATCGTAGCCGAGCTGACTTCCCATGCCTTCCAGGTCGATCGGGCCGGCACGGGAAACGAAGGGCTCGCGCTCGCCTTGAACAGCGACTACGACGTGATCACGCTCGACCGCATGCTGCCGGACATCGACGGCCTCAACGTGGTCGGTGCCTTGCGCGCGCGGAATATTCAGACTCCGGTGCTCATGATCAGCGCGCTTTCCGACGTCGACGAGCGCGTGCGCGGCCTGCGCGCCGGCGGCGACGATTACCTGACCAAGCCGTTCGCCTCGGACGAAATGGCCGCGCGCGTCGAGGTGCTGCTGCGCCGCCACGCCCAGGCCTCCGAGCCCACGCAGCTGCGCGCGCGCGGTCTGCTGCTCGATCGCGTGGCGCACAATGCGTTCTACGGCGACCTCGATCTCGACCTGAAGCCGACCGAGTACCAGTTGCTCGAATTCCTCATGCGCAATTCGGGTCAGACCTTGACCCGCACGATGATTTTCGAGGCCGTGTGGGGCTATCACTTCGACCCCGGAACGAACCTGATCGAGGTGCATATCGCCGGGCTGCGCAAGAAGCTGGAGCAGGCGGGGTGCCCGCCCTTGATCCAGACCGTGCGCGGTTCCGGCTACCAGTTCGGTCCGGCATGACAAGCCGTCCGGCACGCCCTTCCGATGGTTCCGCGGCGCTGTTCTCCGAGCTCTGGCGCATCACCAGCTTTCGCCTGACCGCGCTCTATGGCGGCTTGTTCGCCCTGGCCGTCGTGTGCCTGTTCGCATTGATCTATTGGCAGACCGCGCGCTATCAGAACCAGCAGGTAGACCAGATTCTGCGCAACCAAGCTCATGTCTTTTCGAGCGCGACATCGGATCAGCTCGACGATGACATTGCATACGAGATCGCCCGAGACATCCGGCACATCAGTTTTTTCGGCGTCTTCGCAGCGGACGGGCGGCCGCTCGCGGGCAATCTCGCACGCGTGCCTCACGAACTCGTGCTGAACGGCAAACCGCAGGCGTTGCCGGTCGATCGCAATGCCGACCTGTTTGCGCAGGCGCTCGAAATTCGCGCGCTCGGGCAGACGCTGGACAACGGCAATGTCCTCGTCGTGGCGCGCGACGTCGCCGTGCTCGAACAGATCCGCCAATCGCTGCTGCGTGGCTGCTTTCTGATCGCCGCCGTGATCCTGCTGCTCGGCGTGCTCGGCGGCGTGTTTTACAGCCTGCCGGCCGTGCGCCATATCCGCGGAATCGATCGCGCGGCGCAGCGCATCGCCGATGGCGACTACAGCCAACGCTTGCCGCTGGGTTTGCGCAATCGCGAGCTCGACGTGCTTGCGCAGATCGTCAATGCCATGCTCGACGAAACCGAACGCCTCATGGGCGAGGTCAAGACCGCGAGCGACAACATCGCCCACGACCTGCGCACGCCGCTGACCCGATTGCGCGCGTCGATTTATCGCACCCAGCAGTCGCTGGAGGATTCATCGCCGCATCATGCCGCGCTCAACCACGCGTTGACCCAGACCGATCTGCTGCTGGCCCGTTTCCGCGCGCTGTCGCGCATCTCGGAGATCGAGAGCAAGCGCCGCCGCGCAGGATTTTCGCCGACGCCGCTGCAACCGATCCTGCGCAAGCTCGTCGGCTTGTACGAGCCGCTCGCGAATCAGGGCGAGGTGCGATTGACGCTTGCTGCCGGCGCGGATGCGATTGTCGACTGCGACGGCGAGCTGCTGTTCGAGGCGATCGGCAACCTGCTCGACAACGCAATCAAGTTCACGCCTGCGGGCGGAGCGATTCGCGTCGAGCTCGATATCGACGAAACTGGGCCGGTGATTTCGGTCGCCGATTCGGGGCCGGGAATTCCATCGGACCTGCGCAAATCCGTCCTGCAACGCTTTTATCGCGCCGACGAGGCACGCAACGTGCCGGGCAGCGGTCTCGGCCTAAGCCTGGTCGACGCCATCGTGCGCCTGCACGGTTTCGATTTCGTGCTGGACGAGGCTAGCGAGGGCGGCGTATGCGCGCGCGTCCTTTGCCGGCAACAACGAACGCCGCAGTAGCAATCAGTCTTCTCGCGTTCATTTTTAGAAATTTCCTTTGCTATCAATTGGCTAAGTCTTTGTACCTAAGTCCAATTGGTTGCCGGAACCATTGCCCGTCAAATAACTGTAACAATGAATTTCTAACATGCGCGCAGACGAGCGGGGCCCGTGTGGCAGAGACGCGCACGCGGTCGACACAGACTCCAGTCTTTTCAACTCTACTACCCGAGGTGTCCCAATGCAGCACTACAACAAGCTTGCGGCCATGGCCGCGAAGAAATCCCTGCTTTGCACCGCCGTCCTGGCCGGCCTGGCCATGTCCGCCACCGCGCTCGCCGCCGATGACGGCACCCTGACCTGGAACGGAGTCACCTTGTACGGTACCGTCGACATCGGCGTGGCTTACCAGAGCCATGGCGCCCCGCTGAGCCAGGATCAATATGTCGGTCTCGACTACTTGGTGAGCAAGAACGGCAACAAATCCACCACGTCGGTAGCACCGAACGGCCTGAGCCAGTCCAAGGTCGGCCTGAAGGGTACGGAGAAGATTACCGACGGATTGGACTTCGTATTCAACCTCGAGATGGGTTTCAACCCGACCTCGGGCAGACTTTCCGATGCGACGGCTTCGTTGGTCCACAACAACGGCCTAGCGCTTACCGATCAAAAGACCGGTGCCGACGGCAGCCGTGCGGGACAGGTGTTCAACGGCCCGGCGTTTGCTGGTGTCAGTTCGAAGGAATTTGGCACGCTGACCCTCGGCCGCCACAATACGGTGCTGACGGACGTGATCGGCAAGGACGATCCGCAGGGAGGCTCGTACGCGTTTTCGGTGATCGGCTACTCGGGCGCCACCGCCGGCGGCGGCAACACCGAGAACGTGCGTGCCGACAATTCCGTCAAGTACAACTACAAGTACGAGAACTTCCGCGTTGCCGCGATGTGGCAGTTCGGCAAGAACGACGGCAGCCCAGGTGATGGCGGCCAGATTTCGGTCGGCGCGGATTTCGGCGGCCTTTCGGTCGACGGCGTGTACGCGTTCAAGAACACCTCGATCGCGGCCGGTTCGCTCAGCGCCGCGCAGATCGCCCCGTGCACGGGCACCAAGGTGCCGCCGGCATGCGGACTGGCGCACGATTCTCTCGCCGCAACGATTTCGGACAACGAGTCGTGGACGCTGGCGGCCAACTACAAGCTCAACGATCAATGGAAGCTGTTCGGCGGCTACGAGCAGATCACCTACTCGAATCCGTCCAATCCGCTCGCGGCGGGCTTCGACGGCCTCGGCGGCTACACGATCAGCGTGACGAACAACAACGCCTACGCGTTCGACAAGAAGCTGAAGGTTTCCTGGGTCGGTGCCAAAGCCCAGCTGACCAAGGAATGGAGCCTCACCGGCGGCTACTACCACTACGATCAGAACGACTACCATTCGGTGGTGCAGAGCGGCGTCGCGGTGCGCGCACCGTGCTCCAGTGCCAGTTTCGCCCAGTGCAGCGGCAATCTCGATGCGTTCTCGCTCGTCGCCGATTACCGTTTCACCAAGCGCTTCGACAGCTATGCGGGCGTTATGTACTCGAAGGTGGCCGATGGTTTGGCCAACGGTTATCTGCACGACAGCAACACCAACGTGATGGCGGGTTTCCGCTTCCAGTTCTGAACGATTCGGAAAGCGCGCAAAAAGAAAAGGCCGGGAGATCTCCCGGCCCTTTTTTTGCTCCGACGAACCGCGATCAGTGAATGCCGGTCAGATAGTACACGGCGATCACGACGAACACCGCGAGCGTCTTCAGGCAAGTGATCGCGAACACGTCCTTGTACGATTGCTTGTGGGTCAGCCCGCAGACGGCTAGTAGGGTGATCACGGCGCCGTTGTGCGGCAGCGTGTCCATGCCGCCCGAGGCCATCGCTGCGACGCGATGCAGCACTTCGGGAGGAATGCCGGCGGCGTTCGCCGCGGCGAGGAAGTCGTTGGCCATCGCCGCGAGCGCGATCGACATGCCGCCGGAAGCCGAGCCGGTGATGCCGGCAAGCGTGGTTACCGAGATCGCTTCGTTGACCAGCGGGTTCGGAATCGCCTTCAGCGCGTCGCGGATGACGATGAAGCCGGGCAGCGCCGCGATTACCGCGCCGAAGCCGTATTCCGAAGCGGTGTTCATCGAAGCGAGCAGGGCGCCCGCGATTGCCGACTTGCTGCCCTCGGCGAACTTCGCCTTCAACTGCTGGAAGCCGAATGCGAACACGAGCAAGATGCCGACCAGCAGCGCACCCTCGACCGCCCAGATCGCGACCACCGGCGCCACGTCGACGCTGAGCGGCTTGGCACCCGCGACGAGTGCGACGTCGTAGGTCTTGCCATAATTCGCCTTGATCAAAGTCGTCAACAGATAGTTGACCACGCCGACTGCGACCAAAGGCAGGATCGCGATCCACGGATTGACCAGCGAACCCGCGACCGGTTCCGGCTCGTTGATATGTCCCGTGCCGTAACCTTCGCCCGCGGCGAGCGCGACGCGACGACGCCATTCCAGATAGGCGATGCCGCAGACGAAGATGAATATGCCGCCGATGATGCCGAGCCACGGCGCGGCGTAGACATCGGTCTTGAAGAACGTGGTCGGGATGATGTTCTGGATCTGCGGCGTGCCGGGCAGCGAGTCCATCGTGAAGGTGAACGCGCCGAGCGCGATCGTGCCCGGGATCAGGCGCTTCGGGATGTCGCTCTGCTTGAACATTTCGACCGCGAACGGATAGACGGCGAAGACGACGACGAACAGCGACACGCCTCCGTAAGTGAGGAGTGCGCAGACCAGCACGATCGCGATGATCGCGCGCTGGCTGCCGATCAGGCCGATCACGGCGGAGACGATCGACTTCGAAAAGCCCGACAGTTCGATCACCTTGCCGAACACCGCGCCGAGCAGGAACACCGGGAAGTAGTTCTTGACGAAGCCGACCATCTTGTCCATGAACAGGCCGGAAAAGATCGGCGCGACCGCGGACGGATCGGTCAGCAGCACCGCACCGAGTGCGGCGATCGGCGCAAACAGGATCACGCTGTAGCCGCGGTAGGCCACGAACATGAGGAAAGCGAGTGCGGCAAGGCAAATCAAAAAGCTCATGAATCACCTTCTCGGAAGTGAGTGGACAGACAGTGGCGGACGGGCAACGCGATCGAAGCCCCGTGGGTGCGATGCCCGCGCCGCGAGCTTAAACGTTTTGCTCCGGCCGGGCTGTCACAGGAGCTAATACCAAAGTCGCATAAGCCACGCACTGCCGACTTACTGCCGCGCGGCATAAGCGCATGCGAAGCAGTCAGTTGGCGCGTTGTGCACTGCACACTATGGTGCTGCCATCTCAGTTGCGGAGGAGTCGAATGGGGAATCAGGCAGGCGGCGTATCGGCGAGAATGCTGATCTTGGCAGCGCTCGCATCGCAGGTGGGCACGGCGAGTGCGCTGGACTATCCGCCCGACGGGCTGGTCGTCGACCTGCGCTATCGCTCGGCGCACATCGATCAGGCGGGCTATACCAAGCCTGCCAATGCGAATACGCTGCGGTTCACGCTGGGCTATCTGTGGAAATTTGCGCCGGAATGGAGCGCCTACGTCGAAGGCACGCGCGTCTTCGCGGTGTTTGGCGAGCACTACAACTCGGGTGCGAACGGCAACACGCACCGGCCCTCGGAGGGCGATCCGCCCTCGAGCGAGGTGTCGAGCGCCTGGGTGGCGTACGACAACGGCACGGCGTCGGCGCGGCTCGGACGCCAATACGTCAGCCTCGACAACGACCGCTTCTTCACTCCGGGGCTTTGGCGCCAGAATCCGCAGTCGTTCGATGCCGTCGCCGCGGCGCTCAAATTCGACACCGGCACGACGATCAAGTACTACTACCTCGACGAAGCACAACGGTCGGTCGGCCACGACTACCCCGACCCGACCCAGCGCGAGTGGCAACTCGATGCGAACCTGATCCATATCGATCAGAAACTGCCGCTCGGCAACCTGGCCGGCTACGGCTATTTCGTCGAGAACGACACGAATACCAAATATTCCTGGCGCACCGCGGGACTGCGCTGGACCGGCAAATACGCATTCGGCGACACGGGCACGAGTTTAGGCTGGACGGTCGAAGGTGCGCGTCAAGAAAGCTGGCGCAACAACCCGCTGCACTATCAGGCCGACTATCACATGCTCGAGTTGAGCTACGGCTTCAGCTGGGCCAGCATCAAGCTCGGCGACGAACTTCTGGGCGGCGATGGCAAGAATGCGTTCTCGTCGCCCTATGGATCCAATCACGGCTTCGATGGCTGGACCAGCCAATTCAAGAACACTCCGGCGAACGGGCTGGAGGATCGCTTCGTCAGTTTGTTCGGCAAGTCCGGCAGTTGGAACTGGAGCATCACCCAGCACAACTTTTTCGCCGATCGCACGAGCCAGCGCTACGGTTCGGAACTCAATGTGCTTCTCGGCTACGCCCTGCGCAAGGATCTCAGCATCGAACTCGACTACGCCAACTACCATCGCAACACGTTTGGTTCAGCCGAACGCGCGCTCTGGGCGACGCTCGAATACAAGATCGGCAAGCAAGGAGGATATTGAACGTTCGCGGGTTCGACGAACTTGCTCGGCGAAAAGGTTGAGCCTAAAGTCGCGGCATCAATGGCTCAAGGAGATGCGTATGTCGCCCCGCGACGCGGTATTGGCTGCGATGTTGATGGCGGCAGGCATGACGGTTGCGAAAGCGGATCAGCCCGCGGCGATATATTCGATGGACGCCGTCGGCGAGGTGCAAATCGCCAAGGATGGACATGTCAGCGATTACCGGCTCAAGAGCAAGCTGCCGGACGAGGTGGCCAAACTGGTCGACAAGGACGTGCGCAATTGGACGTTCGTGCCGATTCTGATTGATGGCCAGGCAGTCGTCGCGAAAACGTCGATGCACTTGCACCTCAAGGCCGAGCCAGCGCCGGGCGACAAAGGAAACTACCTGATGCGCATTGGCGACGTGCGCTTCGGTGAACCGCAGCGCAGCGGTGCGATGAAGCCTCCGCGTTATCCGCAAGAAGCCGTAAGCGCGCATCTCGGAGCAAGAGTACTGCTGTACCTGCATCTGGACGACAACGGCAATGTCGTCGATGTGCAACCGTATCAGACCAGTCTTGGCGCGCGCACGCGCTCCGAACACGAAGCCGAGCAATGGCGTCGGGCGTTCGAAAAGTCCAGCGTCGCCGCGGCAAAACAATGGCATTTCGATCTGGCCGAGATGGTCGACGGCAAACCGATCGGCACGACGGTGATCGTTCCGATCGAGTACTCGGTGCACGAAATGGGCTCGCGCAATGCGGATGACGGCGTCTGGAAGGGCTACTTGCCGGGTCCCGTGCATCCTGCTACCTGGGTCCACAACGGGCAGCTCGCGGAGAACAGTGATCTGTCGGGTTTGCGCGAAGGTGACAGCTTGTCCCTCGATTCGCGTTTCAAGCTCAAGGACGACGTGATCGGCAAGACCTTGTAGCCCGCGCCACGCCGCCAGGCTGCCCCGACGCTTGGTCGCGGCATGGTAAAATGCGCCTCGCGCGGCGTTCCGCCGCTGTTTCGCGCAAGGACATCCATGCCGTTGACCCAAGCCCGCACCATGCCCGGTGTGATGGAGCTGCTGCCGCTCGATCAGATCGCGTTCGCCGAGATGCTCGACACCGTGCGTCGGAATTACGAACGCTTCGGCTTCCTGCCGATCGAGACGCCGGTGATCGAATACTCCGACGTGCTCTTGACCAAGTCGGGCGGCGAGACCGAGCGCCAGGTCTATTTCGTGCAATCGACCGGCGCGCTGGAGAAGGGCGAGGACAAGCGGCCCGAACTTGCGCTGCGCTTTGATCTGACCGTGCCGCTCGCGCGCTACGTCGCCGAGCACGAGCACGACCTGAGCTTTCCGTTCCGTCGCTACCAGATGCAGCGCGTCTATCGCGGCGAGCGCGCGCAGCGCGGTCGTTTCCGCGAGTTCTACCAATGCGACATCGACGTGATCGGCAAGGACGCGCTATCGATCCGTTACGATGCGGAAATCCCCGCGGTCATCTACAGCGTCTTCCGCGACCTCAAGATCGGGCCGTTCACGATCTGGCTCAACAACCGCAAGATCATGCGCGGATTCTTCGAAGGCCTCGGCATCACCGACACCGAGCAGCAGGCACTCGCGCTGCGCGAGGTCGACAAGCTCGACAAGCGCGGCGCTGACTACGTGCGCGACGCGTTGACGGGCGAAGGCTTCGGCCTGTCGGCAGACGCAGCGAAGAAGATCCTCGACTTCGTGCAGATCCGCTCGCACGGCCATGCCGACGCGCTCGCGAAGCTCGATGCGCTGATTCATGACAGTAAAGGGCAGGGTGGCGAGGTGTTCAATCAAGGCATCGCCGAATTGCGCGAAGTGCTGACGATGATCCGCGCGCTCGGCGTGCCTGAGACGCATTACGCGATCAACCTGTCGATCGCGCGCGGCCTCGACTACTACACCGGCACGGTCTACGAGACCACGCTCAACGAGCATCCGCAGATCGGCTCGATCTGCTCGGGCGGCCGCTACGAAAACCTGGCATCGAACTACACCAAGTCGAAGTTGCCCGGCGTGGGCATCTCGATCGGCGCGACGCGCCTGTTCTGGCAGCTGCGCGAGGCGAAGCTGATCGACACCGCGCAATCGACGGTCAAGGTGCTCGTCACCCAGATGGACGAGGCGCAATTGCATGTCTATCTCGAACTTGCCACGCAATTGCGCAACGGCGGCATCCCGACCGAGGTCGTGCTCGACGGCGGCAAGCTCGCCAAGCAGTTCAAGTACGCCGACCGCGCCGGCATCCGCTTCGTCGTTGTGCTCGGCGAGGACGAAATCGCCAAGGGCACGGTGACGGTCAAGGACCTGCGCAAGGAAGACCAGTTCGAAGTCGCTCGCGCCGAGCTCGTGCGCACCTTGCGCGTGGAACTCGAGCAAGCCGAGGCGATGAAGATATGAGCACAGTGATTCGCCTTGATGGCTCGAGCTTGACCCGCGCAGAGCTCGTTGCGATCGCGAAGCAGGGTGCAAAGATCGAGCTCGATGCAACGCAACTCGCCAAGGTTCAGCGCACCGCCGATTTCCTCGCCGAGCAGGTGCAGCGCGGCGAGCCGATCTACGGTGTGACGACCGGCTTCGGCAGCAACGCCGACAAGCTGCTCGGCGCGCATCGCGCGCGCGACGAGCTGCCGGGTGGCAATCCCGAAAAACGTGACGGCACGCTGCTGCAAGAGTTGCAGCACAATCTCGTCGTCACCCACGCGGTCTGCGTCGGCAAGCCGCTTGCGGTCGAAGTCGTGCGCGCGATGCTGGCGATCCGCGTCAACACGCTGATGCGCGGTCATTCCGGTATTCGCGCGGCGACGCTGCAGTCGCTCGCCGAACTGCTCAACCGCGATGTGATTCCGGTCATTCCGGAGAAGGGCTCGGTCGGCGCGAGCGGCGACCTCGCGCCGCTGTCGCATCTGGCGATCGTCCTGCTCGGCGAGGGCGAGGCGTTTTATCGAGGCGAGCGCCTGACCGGCGGCGAAGCGCTCCGACGCGCGGGACTAGAGCCGGTGCGCCTGTCGTTCAAGGAAGGCCTGGCACTCAACAACGGCACCGCGCAGATGCTCGCGAGCGGTGCGCTCGCGCTCGATGCGCTCGAAAAGCTGCTCGCGACCGCCGATCTCGCCGCGGCGATGACGCTCGACGCGTTCGCCGGGCGCAGCTCTGCGTTCAAGGCCGAGGTGCACGCGTTGCGCCCGCATCCGGGTCAGGTGCAAACCGCCGCCAACCTGCGTCGGCTGCTCGGCGACTCGACCCTCGTCGATATTCCGTATCACCTCGTGCCGCGCTTCAAGACCTGGCTCGCCGATTCGTGGAGCGACGCGCGCGATCAACAACATCGTTTCGATCTCGGCTGGGATTACGTGCCGCCAGCGCAGCGCCACGGGAAAGAGGCCTTTTACGCGCGCTTCATGCCATTCAAGGGTGGCAAGAAGCACCAGCCGCAGGATGCCTACAGCCTGCGCTGCATCCCGCAGGTGCATGGCGCCGTGCGCGATGCGCTCGCCCAGGCGCAGCGCGTGTTCGACATCGAACTGAATTCGGTCACCGACAACCCGCTGATCTTCCCCGATGCCGAGAACGCAAAAGTGATCGAGGATCAGGTGATCTCGGCGGGCCACTTCCATGGCATGCCGCTCGCGCTCGCGATGAGCTATGTCAAAGCCGCCATTCCCGTGCTTGCTTCGATCAGCGAGCGGCGTCTCAACAAGCTCGTCGATCCGGCGACGAACGACGGCCTGCCGGCGTTCCTGATCGGCAACGAGGACGCAACCGATTCGGGCTTCATGATTGTGCAGTACACCGCGGCCGCGTTGGTCAACGACCTCGCCACGCGCGCGCATCCGGCCAGCGTCTACTCGGTGCCGACCAGCGCGAATGCTGAAGACCACGTGTCTATGGGCACGAACGAGGCGCGCCACGTGCTCGAGATGGTCGAAGATCTCGGCCACGTGCTCGCGCTCGAGCTGTACACCGCCGCGCAGGCGCTCGAATACCGGCAGGACATGCTCAACGCGGCGCGCACGCTCGCCGCGCGCGGCGATTGGCAAAGCCTTGCGGCGAAAGTTTCGGGTGCGCCGAAGCCCGATCACGAAAGCCATGCGCAGTTCGTCGACGAGGTGAAGAAGTTGATGGCCGCGTTGGCGGGCAGCGAGGAATTCCACGCGGGCTCGGCCGTGCGCGCGGCGTTTGCCAAAATCCGCGAAAGCATCGGCTTCATGCAGCGTGACCGCGCGATGGATCAGGACGTCAAGCGCATCTGCGAGTTGATCGCAAACTACGAGCTGCTTGCGGGATAACGCATTGATGGTCATCCCCCGGTAACTCAACTTGCGGTTGCAGGTCAAAGCACTCCGCTTAGGTGCGTGCCTGCGAACTCGCCAAGTCGCCCAACTGCTCGCCGCGTCGACGCAGGTCGTTGCAACCAATGTTTGTCGACGTGACTCGTGCTCAGATCAGCGCTGGTGATGCCGATGTGGCAGAACAGCGACGCTTGACGCTTCCCTCCGGATTCTGGTACTAGCCAGTCTGGGGAAACCGGGTTGTCCTGGTTACAAATTTCTGGGGAAGGCAGTCATGGCGGAACGGGGCTGGTTGCGCGCGTGTCGGGGTGTGCTCTTGTTGAGCGCATTGGTCTGGGGAACGGCGGTAGCGGATCAACCGGGACAGCGTCTGTCCACGCCCGCTGGAGTGCGCGAGAGCATGTCGTCGATCCAGGAACGCCAGGCGAACAGCACGCGCGTCCCGCATCCCGATCACGAACTCGAATACCCAGACAAATCCGCCGCAGGGGAGAATCCTGACGCGCTGGCCGTGGCGCAGTACCCGAGCCCCAGCGCCAACGCGACGCACTTGAAGCAGCCGACGAATATCCACAGCCCGGTGATGAATATCCACACCACGGCGAACGCATTCGACGGCGCGACGCTGACCGATACCGGTGCGTTTCCGCCGGACAGCATGGGCACGATTGGCCCGACGCAATTCCTGGTCTTCGTCAACGGGCGTATCCGCTCGTTCACCAAGGCCGGTACAGCCGATGGCGTAGTGAATGCGGATCCCGACGTGTTCTTCGCCTCGGTGAGAACGCCAGTCGCCGGCTCCGTCGTGATCGATTTCACCTCCGATCCGCAGGTGCGCTATGACCGCTTCTCGGCGCGCTGGTTTCTGACCATCATCGATGTGCCGTGCACGAACGCGACCTGCACGACCACGGCCGCCAACCGCGTGCTGATGGCAGTCAGCGACGCTGCCAGCAACGGCACGCTGAGCGCTTCGACGGTGTGGACGTTCTTCCAGTTCCAGGCCGATCCGGGCACGAACTTCTGCGACTATCCGTCCCTTGGCGTCGACGTCAACGCGCTCTACATCGGTTGCAACATGTTCAGTAGTGCCGGCGCTTTCATCGGTACGAACGGCTACGTGGTGCAGAAGACCTCGATCCTAGGCGCCGGTCCGCCGCTGGTGACGATGTTCGCGAATCTCGCCGCCGGCGCCGGCGCGGGTCCGGAATCGCCGCGCGGCGTGGACAACTACGACGCGACCGCGACCGAAGGCTATTTCGTCGGTCCGGACAACGCGACGTTCAGCACGATCATGTTCCGCCGCGTGAGCAATCCGGGGTCGGCGACGCCGACGATTTCGGCGAACATCGCGGTAACCGTGCCGACCACCACGACGCCGAACCCGGTCACCCACGCTGGCAATACCGGCGGAAACAACGGCCGCCTCGATTCGCTCGACGACCGCTTCTTCGAGGCGATGATCCGCAACGGCCGTCTGTGGTCGTCGCACAATTTCCGCGTCAGTTCGGCCGGCGTTGCAAACACCGCTGCGGCCGCGCGCAATGCCGTGCGCTGGTACGAGTTCCAGAACCTCACCACCACGCCGACGCTGGTGCAGTCGGGCACCGTGTTCGATAACGCCGCGACGCTCGCCGCGGCGCGCCAGTACTGGATCCCGAGCATGATCGTCACTGGCCAGGGGCATTCGATCCTCGGCATGTCGATGGCCGGCACGCCGATCGGCGCGACGCCGGCCTACGTCGGGCGACTTGCGGGGGACACGCTCGGCACGATGACCGGTCCGCCGACGGTGGCCGCGGTCGCCTATGGAACGACCACGGCGAACTACAACCCGCCTGGGGATCCGGGCGGCGCCTCCGGACGGCGCTGGGGCGACTACTCGTTCACCAGTCTCGATCCGCTCGACGACATGACGGTGTGGACGATCCAGGAATACAACCAAGCCCTGAACAGCTACGCGGTGCGCGCTGGGCGACTCGCTGCTCCGCCGCCTGCCACACCGACGTGCTCGGGTTCGCCGATCACATTCGCCGGGCCGAGCGGCAATGTCGTGATCAATGCGACGTCCAGCGGCGGTTCGGGCTTCTATGATCCGGGCGCGAACCTACCGGCGCCGGCGCTTCCGTTCACGCACATGGGCGCGACCGTTACCAATGCTATCGTCAACAGCGTCACCTACAACTCGCCGACCCAGGTCACGCTCAACATCACCGCACTCACTACTGGACTGCAGAACGTCACGCTGACCAATCCCGACGGGCAGAACGTCACCGCGAACGGCTGCATCAATGTGCAGAGTGCGTTGGCCGCGGACCTTGCGATCACCAAGACCGACGGCGTGACCACGGCCGTGCCGGGGGGCAGCGTCACTTACACGATCACCGCGTCGAACCCAAGCGCGACGCCCGCCACCGGCGCCACGGTGGCCGACACGTTCCCTGCTGCGGAGACCTGCACGTGGACTTGCGTGGGCGCAGGTGGCGGCACCTGCACGGCGTCCGGTGCCGGCAACATCAACGACACGGTGAACCTGCCCGCCGGCGCGAGTGTCACGTACACGCCGACGTGCGCGATTTCGGCTGCAGCGACCGGCACGTTGAGCAACACGGCAACGGTGACGATCGCCGGCGATCCGAATGCGGCGAACAATTCTGCGACCGATACGGACACGCTGACGCCACAGGCCAACCTTGGAATCACCAAGATCGACGGCGTCACCACGGCTATACCGGGTGGCAGCGTGACGTACACGATCACGGCATCGAATGCGGGCCCGAGCAATGCGCCGGGTGCCACGGTTGCGGACACGTTCCCGGCCGCACTGACCTGCACCTGGACCTGTGTGGGTGCGAGTGGCGGCACGTGCACCGCTTCGGGCAGCGGCAACATCAGCGATACGATCAATCTGCCCGCCGGCGGCAATATCACATACACCGCGAGCTGCACCATCTCGGCGGCGGCGACGGGTTCTTTGAGCAACACCGCGACCGTGGCGGCACCGGCGGGCGTCACCGACCCGACGCCAGGCAACAATTCGGCGACCGATACCGACACGCTCGCGCCACAGGCGGATCTTGCGATTACCAAGACTGACAGCGTGACCACGGCCGTGCCCGGGGGCAGCGTGACCTACACGATCACGGCATCGAACGCGGGCCCGAGCAATGCGCCAGGCTCCAAGGTGGTGGACACGTTCCCGGCAGCCGAGACGTGCACCTGGACTTGCGTCGGCGCCGGTGGTGGCACGTGCACGGCGAGCGGCAGTGGCAACATCAGCGACACGATCAACCTGCCCGCCGGCGGCAGCACCACGTACACCGCGAGCTGCACCATCTCGGCGGCGGCGACCGGTTCTTTGAGCAACACCGCGACCGTGGCGGCGCCAGCGGGCGTCACCGATCCGACGCCAGGCAACAATTCGGCGACCGATACCGACACGCTTGCGCCACAGGCCGATCTTGCGATCACCAATACCGACGGCGTGACCACGGCGACGCCGGGCGGCAGCGTGACCTACACAATCACGGCATCGAATGCGGGCCCGAGCAATGCGCCAGGCTCCAAGGTGGTGGACACGTTCCCGGCAGCCGAGACGTGCACCTGGACCTGCGTGGGCGCGGGCGGCGGCACTTGCACTGCTTCGGGCAGCGGCAACATCAGCGACACGATCAACCTGCCTGCGGGTGGCAGCACGATCTACACCGCGAGCTGCACCATCTCGGCGGCGGCGACGGGTTCTTTGACCAACACCGCGACCGTGGCGGCACCGGCGGGCGTCACCGATCCAACGCCGGGCAACAATTCGGCGACCGATACCGACACGCTAGCGCCACAGGCCGATCTTGCGATCACCAATACCGACGGCGTGACCACGGCGACGCCGGGCGGCAGCGTGACCTACAC
>Ga0207647_10000306_pt1 | contig 40485 bp, 36 predicted proteins | sample KBSCornC2_FD_184295 | JGI IMG/M metagenome (GOLD analysis project Ga0207647, IMG submission 184295) | Corn rhizosphere microbial communities from Kellogg Biological Station, Michigan, USA - C2 (SPAdes) (version 2) | ecosystem: Host-associated > Plants > Roots > Rhizosphere ... | reverse complement strand
GGTGGCCGGCGCTGGCAGGCATTGTCATCGGCGTGGGCGGGCTGATCGAGCCGCGTGCGCTGGGTGTCGGCTACGACGTCATCGATGACCTTCTGCATCAGCATGTCGTCCTTGGCGTTGCCATCGCCCTGCTTGTCGTCAAGGCCATCATGTGGGTCGTGGCCCTGGGCTCGGGCACCTCGGGCGGCGTGCTCGCACCCCTGCTCATGCTCGGCGCCGGCCTTGGCGTCGTGCTCAGCCACGTCCTGCCTGGCGCCGAGCCGACGTTGTGGCCACTGGTATGCATGACCGCGACACTAGGCGGCACGTTGGGCGCACCGCTCACGGCGATCGTGTTCGGTTTCGAGCTCACGCACGATGGCAATGCCATGCTGCCCCTGCTCGCCGCTACGCTCACAGCCCATGCATTCGTGACCGTGACCATGCGCCGCTCGATCATGACCGAGAAGATCGCGCGCCGCGGTTATCACATCTTCCGGGAGTATGGCGTCGATCCGCTGCAGCGACACGATGTACGTGAGGTCATGACGGCTGGCGTGCAGGTGATCGATGCGGCCACGCCACTCGATGTCGTCATGACCACCTGCTTCGGTCCCGGGCAAACGCATCGCGCATTCCCCGTTGCCGCTGATGGGCTGCTTGTGGGCATGGTCGATCGCGGCGCGTTACAGCGCTGGATCGATGCCGGGAGCACTGGCAACATCGGGGCGGCGGCAGCCAGCGAACCCGTCGAAACCGCCGTCCCCAGCGAGACCTGCCAGCAAGTGGCCGCGCGCATGGCCGTACACCAGATCGAACGGATGCCCGTCGTCGATGGCCCCGGCTCGCGCCGCCTGGTCGGTATTGTTTCGCGCAGCGACCTGGTCCGGCCGCTGGATGCCCATTTCCATGAGGAGCACCGGCGCGAGCGTTTCTGGCGTCCGCGCCCGTTTCGACCGCTCTAGAACACGTGCCGCAATAGCCAGAACAAGCCGGCCGCCAGGGCGATCGATACCGGCAAGGTGAGCACCCACGCGAGCAGCATGTTGCGCACGGTGGGCCATTGCAGGCCGGAGCCATTGGCCGTCATCGTGCCCGCCACGCCGGATGAGAGTACGTGCGTGGTACTCACCGGCAGGCCGAAGCGATCCGCCGCGCCGATCGTCAGCATCGCCACCACTTCCGCCGACGCACCTTGCGCGTAGGTGAGGTGCTGCTTACCGATCCGCTCGCCGACGGTGCGCACGATGCGCCGCCAGCCCACCATCGTGCCGAGGCCCAGGGCTATCGCGACCGCCACCTTCACCCAGGTCGGGATGAACTTGGTCGCCTTGTCGAGCAGGCCATGGTAGTTGTCGAGCACACCCTGGTCCTCGGGCGAGAATGCAGGCTTCTTGTCCTTGGCCATGAGGCGCAGTGCCTCCGAACTCAGGTACATATTGTTACGGACGTTGTTGACCTCGTGTTGCGGCACGTCGGCGAGCGACGGGCGCTGCGCCACCTGGCCCGCGATCGTGGCGGTGAGTTGGGTCAGTGCCTGCAGGGCCTGCGGTGTCGCCTCATGCGACTGGATGTAATGCTCGATCTCGGCACGCGGGTTCGCGACCGGCTGGGCACCGCTGGCGTACTTCGACAGGGTTTCGCTCGCGTGGTGCGCCACCGATACGAAGGTCTGTGTCTCGCCGCTGGTCACCGCTTTATTGAGCGCATAGGCGCTGGGCACGGTGCCGATCAGGATCAGCATGATGAGGCCCATGCCTTTCTGGCCATCGTTCGAGCCGTGCGCGAACGACACACCCGTGCAGGTAAGGATCAGCAGGGAGCGCACCCAGAACGGCGGCGGCTTGTCGCCATGAGGCTCCTGGTACAGCTCGGGCACCTTCACGAAGGTCTTCAGCGCAAGCAGCAGGAGATATGCCAGCGCAAAGCCGATCAAGGGCGAGAACAGCAGCGACTTGCCCACGCTCAGTGCCTGGCTCCAGTCCACCGATGCGTTGGCGTCTCCCGGGTTCATCATCTGGTTCATGACGCCGACACCGATGATCGAGCCGATCAGGGTGTGTGAGCTGGATGACGGCAAGCCGAGCCACCAGGTGCCAAGGTTCCAGATAATGGCCGCGATCAACAGCGAGAACACCATGGCGAAGCCCACCCCGGTGCCGACGTTGAGTACCAGCCCGATGGGAAGCAACTGGAGCACCGCATAGGCCACGGCACCGCTGGAGATGAGCACGCCAAGGAAGTTCCAGCTACCCGACCATACGACGGCAAATGTCGCCGGCAGCGAGCGCGTGTAGATGACGGTGGCCACGGCGTTGGCCGTATCGTGGAATCCGTTAACGAACTCGAAGCCGAGGGCGATCAGCAACGCGATCCCCAAAAGCACGTATTCGAAGGTAGGGCTGGCCGGCGCGACGGTCAGGTCGTGACCCAATTGCGAGCCCACGTAAATCGCCGCAGCCAGGAGGACGCCGGCACCCACCAGGAAACTGATCATGCGGGTTTGCGGGGAGCCGACGGGCTGGGAGCTCAGGACGGTGCTGTTCATCGCGTGCCTCCGGTCATGACCCGCCCACAACTAGCAAGCCTCCATGACGGTCTGGTGTCAGGATGGCCGAATACGGCCATCCTGCCCGTCACGTGGTATACACAGGCCGATGCCACCCAAGAGCGCGCCAAGCATTCCCACGGCCCTGGCCCTGTTCGCCTCCCGCGAATGCCGCAGCATCGCGCGCTCGCTGGCCAATACGAAGGACCGGCACGGCGGCATCCATGCCGCCCGTAAGGGCCTGCGCCGGCTCAAAAGCCTGTTGCGCCTGGGCGCGGACGTCTTCGGCGGCAGCCTGGCCGATATCGAGGCCCGGATTGGCAAGCTGGCCACGGGGCTGTCGCCGCTGCGCGACGCCCATGTCGCGGTGACCATCGCCCAAAAGCTCGCCGGGCCGCGGCCGTCACCCGCGTGGGCCGAAGCGATCACCATCCTGGAGCACCGCCGCGATGGCCGGCTGGTCGAAGCCCTGCACAAGGATCCGCGCTTCCTGAAGCGCCGGCACGCCGTACGCGACATAGGCGACCTGGTGGAACGGCTGCCGTGGCGCCTGGTGAAACGCGGCGTGGTGGAAGCCACACTCGATGACCAGCAACAACGCGTGGTGAGCGCGGGCAAGCGCGTGCGCAAGGAAGCCACGCCCGCCAACCTGCACCGCTGGCGCCGCCGCGCCCGACGGTTACGCATGCAACTACAGTACTGGCGCCGGGTGCTGCGCGCGGCGAACAAGACCGCGCACCACCGGGCGAAGCACGACAAGGCCTCAACGCACGCGATGGCGAAGCTCTCCGATGCGCTGGGCGCGAAGCAGGACCTGCGGGCATTGCGCGTGCACCTGCGTGCGCTGAAGAAACCCGTCTTGGTTGCCCCGCTCACCGACCAGATCGCGGAAGAGCTAAAAAAACACCGGAAACTCTAGGACTACGTTTGCGCGCTCCTACAACGGACGGCTGGACGTCTGTATGCTCCGTTGTTTCCCCCCGCCGGAGTTGCCCCCATGCTTCGAGTGACCTTGAAGGCCCTCGCCCTCGCCTGCCTTATCGCCCTGCCCGTGCATGCCGCCGATACGCCCAACACATTGACCGACGCCGAACGCGGCCAGGGCTTCAAACTGCTGTTCGATGGCAAGACGCTCGACGGCTGGCACTCGTTCCAGCAGAAAGGCACTGGCAAGGACTGGAGCGTGGCCGATGGCGCCATCCGCCTGGATCGCGACCTGAAGGCGCCGGATGCCGACTTCGCCGACCTGGTCAGCAACGCCGAGCACGAGAACTTCGACCTGAAGCTCGAGTGGAAAATGACCGCCTGCGCCGATGCCGGCATCATGTTCAACGTGAGCGAAGCGCCGAAGTACAAATACACCTGGCAGACCGGCCCGGAGATGCAGATCGCCGACCTGGTATGCACCAAGCCCGATAGCTACACGTTGTACGAGCGCTCTGGCGACCTGTTCGACCTGATCTCGTCGGATATCGAAAACGTCAACGAGAACGGCAACTGGAACCAGATCGAGATCATCGTCGACCACGGCCACATGCAGTTCTTCCAGAACGGTCACAAGACGGTCGATACACAGCTGTGGACGCCGGAATGGAAGGCGCTGGTCGCAAAGACCAAGTTCGCGAAGATGCCCGATTTCGCGAAGTTCACGCGTGGTCACATCTCGCTGCAGGGTGGCGAAGACAAGGGCAAGCCGCCCATCCAGATCTGGTTCCGCAGCATCCGGATCAAGGACCTGGGCTGATAACCCCTCTCGTTGGATGGAGCGCGCTTGCGCGCGATCGGGATGGCGGCAAGCACCGATCGCGCGCGAGCGCGCTCCTACAGTGCGTGCGGGTGACTACGTTGTCATTCCGAGACACGTCCGTTTGAAAACCGGCCGTTCGCCCCTATCGCGGCGCACCACGCGCCGCCGCACCTGCTGCCAAGGCAGGTAATCGATTTCACCCCGCTAGCGCTACCGCAACGCGGCAAATCACGGCCGAATATGTGCCGCGCACCCCGTCACATTTCGCGTCATTGCGAATAGACAACGTTGTCATGCAGGACTAAACCGGACACGTCGGGCCGTCCGCGAAACACCGTGCGCCAACGCCACGGGGGCAGACAAAGGCAGGCGCCGGCGCCAGGGGGAACAAACCAACCATCCGGTAACACCCTTCGAACGGAGAGTCGTCATGCACGTGAATGCAGGTGTTCGGTCCCGTCTTGTCTTCGGAAGCTGTACTGGCACGCTCGGCGTTGCCATCGCCCTGGCCCTTTCGGCCGTGGTACCCATGCGCGAGGCCCATGCGGCCACTGCATGCGCCGCCGCCTGGAGCGCAGGCACGGTCTATACGGCCGGCAATATCGCCAGCGAGAACGGGGTTAACTACAAGGCCAACTGGTGGACCCAGGGCAACGACCCCGCGACCAGCAGTGGCGGCGCGGGCTCGGGCCAGCCGTGGACCTCGCAAGGCGCCTGCGATGGCGGCAGCACCCCGCCCACGGACCCGCCGCCGACCGATCCCCCGCCGACCAATCCGCCCCCGGGCGCGGGTGACCTGTTCTTCAGCCCCTACAAGGACATCACCATCAACCTCGACTGGAACACCAACATCATGTCGTCGTCGGTGACCGGAACGCGCCTGCCCGTGGTCGGCTCCGGCAGCCTGGTGTCCACGCAGGTACCCAACCTGGGCGCGATCACCCTTGCATTCGCCAGCGGCGAGTGCGGTACGGAAAACTGGGGTGGCGTGCCCGGCCAGACGTTTGCCGACGCCAACATCGCCCGCCTGAATTCGGCCGGCGTGAATTACGTGGTTTCCACCGGCGGCCAGGCGGGTGTATTCACCTGCGGCAGCGCCACCGGCATGGCCCAGTTCATCAGCCGCTATAACAGCTCGCACCTGGTGGGCATCGATTTCGACATCGAAGGGGGCCAGAGCCCGCAGCAGCTCAACTCGCTCGTCAGCCAGGCGGTGTACGCCGAGAGCATCTACCCGAACCTGCGCTTCTCGTTCACGCTGGCCACGCTCGCCGCCTCCGATGGCAGCTTCGGCGGGCTCAACAGCACCGGCGATGCGGTGGTGAAAGCCGTCAAGGCATCGGGCCTGAAAAATTACACGATCAACCTGATGACCATGGACTACGGTGCCGCGGGTGCCGGCGTCTGTGTGGTGAAGAACGGGGCTTGCGACATGGGCCAGTCGGCCGTGCAGGCCGTGATCAACTTGCAGCACACCTATGGCATCGCCGCCAGCAAGATCGAAATCACGCCGATGATCGGTGTGAACGATGTCTCCAGCGAAGTGTTCACCACCGCCGATATCGATACGGTGACGAACTACGCGGCCACCAACAAACTGGCCGGCGTGCACTTCTGGTCGCTTGACCGCGATACGCCCTGCTCGCAGAGCACCGCATCGCCTACCTGTAATTCGCTGCCGTCGACGACGGTGCTGCAGTACACCAAGCGGTTCCTTTCAAACCTGGGGCGCTGAGGCCGCCGGAGGGATGCCGGTGCTGCCGGCATCCCTCACATATCCAGGGATTCGCGGCGGTGGTCTTCGTCCATCCAGCCCTCGCGGCGTTGCACGGACCATTCGATCTCACGCGCGGCCTCGTTGCTGATGTACTTGCCGCGCAACATCGCAAGAAGCTCGCGATCATCGATGCCAAGGATGGATGAGCGGGTGACGGCACCGGTAATGCCTTCCGTCGCGAGCTCGGCGAGCACCGTGCGAAGGTTCGCTCGTCGGTTCAATTGAATCGTATCCATGGCGCGGTACCGCTGGCGAGATAAAGCCAGGGTGCTGGCTCGGGGTGCGGCGCCGAGGTTAAGGAACGCGTGCGTTACTGTCTTACGTATAACTACGTAGCGTCGCGCTCCTCGTCTACCACGATGACCTCCTCAGGCACGAGCGGGTGGATGCCACGCTGCTCGGTAAGCACCGCGCCAAGCAGCGCGCCGCCGCCTATCGCCGCGATCGCAAGGGTCCAGGCAAGCATGCCGTGCGCATTGAGCAACACCATCAAGCCGGCGGCAGCGAAGGCCATGGCCACGGCCCAACCGAATGCTATCCATCGGGATGCCGGCGACGTATCGCCCTTCAGCACAGCGACGAGGCAATGCCGGCACACGGTAAAGCCCGGTGCGAGCGCGCAACTTCGACAGGGACGATCGGGCATCGGCTTGGCCTGGAGGGGTGATGTACCGATCCTGGGGGCTGATAGCGTCGCCACGAGGTGAAGCCCGGGTAGCCCGGGCTCACCACGCTTAGCTGGCGGTTACTTTCGCCTTACAGCTGGCTCATGCCGCCGTCGATGACGATCTCGGTGCCGACGATAAAGCCCGATTCCGGCGAGGAAAGGTGCAGGACCGTCGCCGCAACTTCTTCCGGGCGGCCAAACCGGCCCAGCGGCACCTGCGCCTGGATCTGCGCCGCCGTGGCTTCAAGTTGCGCCGCATCCATGCCCAGCTTGCCGTAGAGCGGCGTCTGCACGGGACCCGGGCTCACCACGTTCACTCGCACACCGTGCGGGAGCAATTCGGCCGACAACGTGCGGGCCAGGGTGATAAGGGCGGCCTTGCTGGCGGCATACACCGATGAGTTCGGCATGCCGATATGCGCATTGATGGAGCCGTTGAGGACGATCGAAGCGCCCTGGTTGAGTTGCGGCAGCAGGGCCTGCAGCTGGAAATAGGCGCCCTTGACGTTCGTATCGAAGGTCAGGTCCCACAGGCTCTCGTCCACCTGGTCGAACGGGGCGAACTTTGCCACACCGGCATTGATGAAGATGGCATCGAGCTTGATGCCTTGTGCGCCGACCGCGGATGCCAGCGCTTTCGCATCGGCCATGTTCGACGCATCGTTCTTCAGGGCGATGGTGCCGGCACTAATGTTCAGCACCGCTTGTTCGAGGGCCTTTTCGTCGCGGCCGGTCACGATGACCCGCGCGCCTTCCGCTGCGTAGGCCTGGGCCACTGCCAGGCCAATGCCGCTGGTGCCGCCGGTCACGAGCACGTTCTTGCCATTGAAGCGGTTCATGGTGTTGCTCCGGTTGGGATGGAATGGAGCATAGGTTGCCCCGCTTGCTGTCGATTGGCGTACCATCTCCCCGTCGCAAACGTTCGATGGGGTCGAACATGTTGTCGGAAGACGAACTGGCTTTACTGGAAGCCATCCGCGAGACCGGCAGCCTGTCGCGGGCCGCCGCCAGGCTGGTTAAGGCGCCGTCGACGTTATCGCATGCGGCGCGGCAACTTGAAGACCGTTTCGATGCCCTGCTCTTCGACCGCCGCCGTTACCGGCTGCAGCTCACCCCCGCGGGCCAGCTGCTGGCCAACGAAGCCGCCCGGCTCATGCAGGACGTGTCCCGGCTGACCCAGCGGGTAAAGCAGGTGGCGGGGGGCTGGGAGGATCGCCTGTGGATCGTGACCGACGAGCTGCTCGAATTCGAACTGCTGTTCCCGTCGATCAAATCGTTCGACGCACTCAACTCGGGGGTGAGCCTGCGCCTCACCCATGAAGTCCTCGGTGGTACGTGGGAAGCGCTGCGCGATGGCCGTGCCGATATGGTAGTCGGCGCCACCAATGAGCCCCCTGCCATTCCCAAGCTGCGCTGGCATGAGCTGGGGGTCATGGAGTGGGTATTCGCGGTATCGCCGCGCCACCCCCTGGCCAAGGTGAAGGAGCCACTGGATACCGACACGGTGACAAAGCACCGGGCGATCGTGGTCGCGGATTCGTCCCGCGGTGCCTCGCGCGGCTACGGCACGATGGGAGGCCAGCCAACCCTCGCCGTTCCCACCATGCGCGCGAAGATCCTCGCCCAGCGCGAGGGCCTGGGCGTGGGCTGGGTGCCCAAGCCGCGGGCGAAAGCCTTGCTGGACGCGGGCGAACTGGTCGAAAAGCGCATGGCGGACCCACGCGAGCCAAACACGCTGTACGTGGCATGGCGCGGCGATAGCGAAGGCCGCGCGCTCACCTGGTGGATCGAGCAGTTTCGCCAGCCACGCCTGGCGAAACGCCTTATCCAGGGCATCCCGGTCGTTCCGTAACCAGGTCAGGCCAATGCGTTACTTCGCGGCCGAGTGGATTTCCGCCACGTAACCGCCCGGGAACTGCACCATGGCCGAACGGCGGCCGCCCTCGTCGTGCGTATCGACCACCACTTTCGCGCCCGCCTGGCGGGCACGGCCCAGGGTTGCATCGAGGTCGCCCACTTCGTAGCCCGTGAGTTCGGTCCCATAGGGCCAGCTCACGTGGCCATCGGTGACAAACAGGGTGGCTTTGCCAAACCCGGAGGTAACGCGGATCCGCCGATACACGCCCTTGCCGCCGACTTCGCTAGCCGGTGCGGCCCGGTCATCCGACTCCACCTTGCCATGCGCGAACGCCACCCAGGCTTTGACGAACGCATCCGCGCTCTGCGCCGGCAGGTAGATACGGTTATCGGGCACGTGCTCGAGCGCTTTGTAATCCGGCGTTTTGGTATGCCAGTACAACTGCATGTTCACTCCGCCCGGCCACGCGACCACGGCATCCCGCCCGATCGGATCATCGAACGGTGCCACCAGCGCGGCGCCACCGGCAGCATGGGCCGCCTTCACCGCCTCATCGACATTCGAGACGAGGTAACCGGTGCGCTCCTGGCCAAAGGGATACGGCACCGGGGTGCGGAACCCGAACACCGAGACGATGCCTACTGGCGTCTGCACCAGCTGCGACGTGGTGCTCGATGGCGTAGGCGTCACGGTCGCCACCACCTGCTTCGTGGACTGGCCACCGAATGTCGCGACAAAACTGGCCACAAAGGCATCGACATCCTGCGGGGCCACGTAGACATGCGTGCTGTCGTACTGCGGGCCGACCGCAAAATCCTGCGTGCGCGCGAAAGCGGCTGGCGCAAACGCAACGGCAGCAGCGACAAAAAGCGGGAGAGTGCGCATGGGCGATCCATCGAGGGGGAAGCCATGATCTTCGCGGCCACCCCACCACCCGGTCTAGGCTATTTCTACGCCCGTTAGCGCACCGCGTGACGTGGCACGCTCACCCGGAACTCCACGCCGTCTTCCACGTTCTGCGCCACGACGTTGCCGCCATGCGCGCGCACGAACTGGTCCACGATATACAGACCAAGGCCAAGACCACGGCTCTGGTGGAAGCTGCCCTTGAAGGGTTCGAAGATCCGCTGGACAAGGTTCGCCGGCAGGACACCCGCGTTGCGCACGCTGATATGCAGCGCCGCGGTGTCCTCGCCATTCACCTCGAGCACGATGGGTGTGCTCCCCAGCGCGTACTGCACGGCGTTGCCTAGCAGGTTCGACAGCACCTGCGAGATGCGCGTGGAATCGAAGTACCCCAGGGTTTCGCCGGCGACCGAGACCTCGATCGCCCGGGTCGGGTTGGCTTGCCGCGTCTCTTCCGCCACGGCGTGCGCGAGCGCCCCCACATCGTGGTTGGCCAGGTCCAGGCGGATAACCCCCGAGCGGATCCGTGAGAAATCCAGCAGTTGATCGATCATGCGGGCCATGCGTCGCGCGCTGGTTTCCACATGGTGAGCGGTACGGGCCAGCGGGCCGTCGCCCACCTCGATCTTGATCCGGTCAGCGCACAGGCTGATCGCCGAGAGCGGCGTGCGCAGGTCGTGCGTGAGCACCGCGATCATCGCCTCGTTAAGCTGTAGCGCTCGCTCCAGCCGCGCATTCTGCGCCTTCAGCTGCTGGCGTTGCTGGTAGAGCTGCACGAACACATCCACCTTGCCGAGGATGATCCGCGGATCGATTGGCTTGTGCAGAAAATCGACTGCGCCGGTTTCGTAGCCCTTGAACGAACGCGCCGGATCGTTGGGCGACGCGGTGAGGAAGATGATCGGCACATCGCGGGTACGCTGTGAACCGCGCATGAGCTCGGCCAGTACGAACCCATCCATGTCGGGCATCTGCACGTCGAGCAGGGCCAGCGCCACATCGTGCACCAGCAGCAGCTCCAGCGCTTCCGGGCCCGAGGCCGCCTTCAGGATACGGATGTCGTCGCGCGCGAGCAGCGCCTCCATGGCCACCAGGTTCTGCGGCACATCGTCGACGATCAGGATGTTCGCCAGTTCACGGGAGGCGACCGGCTCGTCTGGCAGGGTCATCGACAGGTTCATGGGGTGAAGCTTCCAAGGCGGCGGCAGAGGTCACGCAAGGTGACGATGGCATCGGCGCCCGCATGGGCGATGGCCGATGCGGGCATGACAGGGGCGACGGCTTCGGCGGGATCCTGGATCCACACGGTGCCGCCTTCGCGGCGAACGGCGGCAACACCCGCGCTACCGTCGCTGCTCGCGCCGGTCAACAGGATCGCAAGCAGCCCTTCGCCGAATACTTCGGCGGCGGATTCGAACAGCGGGTCGATCGCGGGGCGTGAGTACAGTACCGGCTCATCACGCGAGAGCGACAAGGTGGTGCGATCCTCGACCAGCAGGTGATAGTCCGGCGGCGCAAACAGCACGACCCCGGGACACAACGGCTCTTTGTCCTCGGCCTCGGCCACGGGCAGCGCGCACGAGCCGTCAAACAAGGCTGGAAGCCCACTGGGGCGGTCACGCGGAATGTGCTGGACCACGAGCACGGGCGCAGGGAACCGCGCCGGGAAGCAGCCCAACACGTCGCGTAGCGCCTGCACGCCACCGGCGGATGCGCCGATGACGACGGCATGGGGGAACGGCATGCTCATGCGGCCGCCCTCCGGTAGAGGCGCTGCTGGGGCGCGCACGCTTCGAACGCGTTTGCGTGAGCGCCGAACTGCAACGACTCCTTCGCTCCCAGCCCAAGGAAACCGCGACGTACGAGCGAATCATGGAACAGGCCAACGGCACGGTCCTGTAGCTCACGATTGAAATAGATCAGCACGTTGCGGCACGACACCAGATGGACCTCTGAGAACACCGCATCGGTGGCCAGGCTATGGTCGGCGAACACCACCTGCTTTTTCAGCCGCCGGTCGAACACCGCACCGCCGTAGCCCGTGGTGAAGTAATCCGATAGCGAGCGCCGGCCGCCGGCCGCCTGGTAGTTGCGGCTAAACAGCGCCATGCGGTCCAGCGCGAACACCCCGCTCTCGGCCGCTTCGAGCGCCGCCGGGTTGATATCGGTGGCGTAAATCACCGCCCGATCCAGCAACCCCTCCTCTTCGAGCAGGATGGCCATGGACCATACTTCCTCGCCCGTGCTGCACCCGGCGATCCACACCTTGATGCTTGGGTAGGTCTTCAATACAGGCACGGCGTGCTCGCGCAGGGCGGCGAAATAGGCCGGGTCGCGGAACATCTCAGAAACCTGCACGGTGAAGTACTGCATGGCCTCGGCAAAGAACGCCGGGTCGTGGACCACCCGGTGCTGCAGGTCGCTGAGCCGCTCCAGCCCGTAGCGGCCCATCGCATGGCGCATGCGCCGGCGCAGCGAGCTCACCGCGTAATGGCGGAAGTCGTAGTGATAGCGCAGGTACACCGCCTCAAGCAGTACCTTGAGCTCCAGGTCGAACAGTTCGGTTTCTTCGGACATCAGCGCCTCGAGCACCAGACGCGGCACAGCGATACGAGCTTGTCGACATCGATGGGCTTGGCAATGTAATCGTTGGCGCCCGCGGCAATGCAGCGTTCGCGGTCATCCGACATGGCCTTGGCCGTGAGCGCGATGATCGGCAGGTCGGCCAAGCGCGCATCCGCGCGGATGTGGCGCATGGCTTCCAGGCCATCCATCTCCGGCATCATGATATCCATGAGCACCAGGTCGACCTCCGTGCGGCCCAGGCGCTCCACGGCCTCGCGACCGTTACGGGCGATCTCCAGGCGGACGCCCAGTGGCTCCAGCACGCTGGTCAGCGCGAAGATGTTGCGCACATCATCCTCGGCCAGCAACACCGTGCGCCCGTCTAACATGGCATCGCGCTTGCGCGCCTCTTTCAGCAAGCGCTGCTGGTCCGTGGGCAGCGATGCCTCCACGCTGTGCAGGAACAGCGTCACTTCATCCAGCAGGCGCTCCGGCGAGCGCGCGCCCTTGATGATGATGCTCTTGGAATACCGGCGCAGCCGCTGTTCTTCCTCGCGGGTGAGCGAACGACCTGTGTAAACAATGACCGGCGGAAACGCGAACGCCTCGCTGGCGGCCATGTGCTCGAGAAGGTCGTAACCGGTGCCATCGGGCAACACCAGGTCCATCACCAGGCAATCGAAGGTCGCCGACGACAGGTTTTCCAGCGCCTCGCGGATGCTGCCGACGGCCACGATCTCGAGCTGGTCACGAGCAAGCAGTAGCGTGAGGTTATTACGCAGGTCGGCATCGTCTTCGACGATCAACAGCCGACGCATCGACCGCTGGTGGCGCTCCTCCAGCCGGGCAATGGCATCGGTCAGTCGTTCGCGCGATGCCGGCTTGAGCAGATGACCTACCGCGCCCAGCTCTAGCGCCATGTGCCCCTGCTCCGTGGCGGACACCACGTGCACGGGAATATGCCGGGTGGCCGGATCACGCTTTAACCGCTCCAGAACGCTAAGGCCCGAAACATCGGGCAAACCAATATCCAGGAGCACGCCACTGGGCGAATGCGCCGCCGCCAGGACAAGGGCCTCGTCCGCCGTGCCGGCCACGATACAGTCGAAATCCAGCTCATGCGCCAGGTCCACGAGGGAGCGGGCAAATACAGTGTCATCTTCAACCACGAGGATCAGGCGGCCGGGCCGCTGCCGCGCGGCGCGGTCGTCGGGCACGGCCGGCGTGGTCGCCGCGGGTGCCTTCGGTGACGCGGCGGACACCGGCGGTGGCACGGAGCGAACCACGGCGGCCTGCGCGGGTGCGCCAGCGGCAGGCGCCTCGCTCGCGTAGCCGCTGCCATCCACCGGCAATTCCAGGGTGAAGGTGCTGCCACGGCCCGGCTCACTCGCCACGGAAATGTCGCCCCCCATGCGTTGGGCAAGGTCGCGCGAGATCGACAGGCCCAGGCCCGAGCCGCCGAACTTGCGGCTCGTGCTCCCATCCGCCTGGCGGAACGCCTCGAAGATCACATCCAGTTGGGCAGGGTCGATGCCGATACCGGTATCGGACACCGTAAAGCGCACGCGTTCACCGGGTGCGGCATCCACCCGAAGCGCCACCTCTCCGGACTCGGTGAACTTCACCGCGTTGGCCACCAGGTTCTTCACCACCTGGCGCAAGCGCTGCTCATCGCCGACAAGGCGCGTGGGCGCGCCGGGTGCGAGCTCGATGCGCAAGGCCAGGCCCTTCTCGGTGGTCAGGGGCGTGAACGTTTCCCGTACCCGCTCCAGCACCGCATCCACCGAGAGCGGCTCGGCAGCGATCTCCACGTGCCCTGCCTCGATCCGCGACAGGTCAAGGATGTCGTTGATGAGCGTCAGCAAATCGTTGTTGGACGCGTGAATCGCACTGGCATAGCGCACCTGCTCACCGGTGAGCGTGCCGTCCTTGTTATCGACCAGCAGCTTCGCGAGGATCAGCGAGCTGTTCAGGGGCGTGCGCAGCTCGTGCGACATATTCGCCAGGAACTCGGACTTATAGCGGCTGGTCGCCTCCAGCTTGCGTGCATTACGGGCCAGGTCGGCCTGTGCCATTACCAGGGTCTGGCGCTGGCGCTCAAGGTCGTGCGTGCGCTCTTCCAACTGGACGTTGGTCTGCTCCAGCTCGGCCTGCTGCGCTTCGAGCGAGGCATGCGACTGCTGCAGGCTGCGGCTCTGTTCCTCAAGCTCTTCGTTCGCGACGCGCAGCTCTTCCTGCTGGGTCTGCAACTCCTCGCTCTGCCGCTGGGTTTCCTCCAGCAGCTCGTTCTGGCGCTGGCGGAAGGCCGAGGTACGCAGCGCCACGCCGATGGTTTCGCCGGTTCGCTCCAGTAACTCCAGGTCGGCCCCGTAAAGATCGTTGCCGCCGATCCGGCCGATCTCGATCACCCCTACCGCCCGGCCATCGGCGGTGACCGGCATGAGGAAGAGTTCGCCCGGCGCCGTGCGGCCCAAGGTGGACGCAACCGAGAGGTGGGTATCCGCCAGAGCACCAATCCTGCGGGGCTGGCCATCGGCGAGCACATCCCCAAGCAGGCCACCCTCGCGCGGCAGCGACACCGGGTGGTCCGCCGGTAGCGCGGCGCCACCGCTCAGCACCAGTTGACCGCGCTCCACCCGGTACAGGGCGCCCACCTGGGCATCCAGACGGCGGCACAAGGCGCGCAGCGCATGGCTACCAATCTCTTCGGGCGTCTGCTCACCACGCAGGGCATGCGCCACCGCGTTCTGCCCTTCGTTCAGCCAGAGCATTCGCTCGGCAGCCATGCGCGCGCGCAGCGCCTGGGTCACCAGGGCAGCGATACCCCAGAAGGCGATCGCACCGATGGTACGGTTGACTTCGGAAAAGCTCGACGCCACCGACGGCGGGGACAGCTTGTAGCCAATGGCAATCAATACGGTGGCAAGAAAGGCCACGACCAGAGGCATATCCCGGCGCGACTGGAACACCGTCAGGCCCACCGCGAAGAAGTAGAAGCACCACACGGAATACCCGAGCGGCGTGGCGGCATCGATGCCCAGCGTGACGGCAAGGATGACGAAAATCACGGCCCAGATGGCGCGGTCGCGTGCTAACTGCTTCTGGCTCAAGCGGATACCCCTGTAGAACTGGTGCGCGCCCGCGTGCTGGCCCGGGCATAACCTTCGAAAGGTGCCCACCTGCCCGTAAAACCGATGTGATGGCGGCCGTCAGCAAATTGCCCGGATTGCGACAGCGACATGGCCACGCCCGGCGCTAAGGTGCCCGCACCCCGAAGAAAAGGAATCCCCATGCTCAGGCAGCTACTGCGCGGCGCCGCGCTTTCCCTGGTGACCACCGCGGCAATGGCCGCCGCGCCCGATGCCGCGTTACAGGCATCGCTACAAAAGGTGGCCGACCAGGCCCGGCCGGGCACCATGGGTGTGCTCGTGATGGATCCGGCGACCGGTCAGTCCGTGAGCATCAATGCGGGCAGGCCGTATCTGATGATGAGCACGTTCAAAGCGCCCATCGCCGCGGCCGTGCTGAGCCAGGTCGACGCCGGCAAGCTCACCCTTGACCGCAAGGTACACCTGGCCCCCGCGGATATCGTGGATGGGTCCGCCGTGCCTTCCGTGGGCGCCACGCTGAAAGCCGGCCCCCGGGATTTCACGGTAGACGAACTGTTGCACGCAGCGGTCACCCAAAGCGACAACACGGCCGTCGATGCGCTCCTACGCCTACTGGGTGGCGGCTCGGTCGCTACGCGTTTTCTTGAAGGCAAGGGGGTGCATGGCATGCGCATCGATATGGGCGAGGGTGAGCTCAGCCGCCTGTTTGAGAAGAAGGGTGTGGACGCCGTGCTGGCCAGCCACGTCGATAGCACCACCCCGGAGGGCGCTGCGACCTTCCTGCGCAAGCTCCAGGCCGGCGAATTGGTTTCATCAGGCTCGACGCAGAAGTTGCTCGGCCTGATGACCGCCCAGGTGATCCCGACCCGCATCCGGGCGGGCCTGCCGCCCGGCTATGAGCTGGCGGACAAGACCGGCACCAGCGGCACGCGGGAGGGTCGCATGGCTGCGTTCAACGATATCGGCATCGTCACCGCACCGGATGGGCAGAAGCGCATCGTGGTGATCCTCCTGGCCGGAGCACGCGCCACGCCAGAGCAGGCCACGAAGTGGTTCGCCGAGGTCGGCAAGCTCGTCGCCGGCTCGATGTAACGGTAGGAGCGCGCTTGCGCGCGATGGGTGCTCGCCGCGGCCCCTATCGCGCGCAAGCGCGCTCCTACAGGGGTATGCTGGCGTCATGAAACGCTTTGCCGTCCTTGCCTTATTCGTGGTGCTTGCCGGCTGCAGCTCGGCGCCCACCGCCCCACCCAAACCCGATGCCAGCGGCGAAGTCAGCGTGCGCTGCTCCTCATCGCCCAGCATCATTACGCTCGGTGACTGCGAGACCAAGGCCAGGCAGGCCTGCGGCGGCGGCCCCGTCACCGAACTCAGCCGCGGCTTTGGGCCGCGGCTGGGTGGTGATGTCGATATCTTCGCGCGTTACCGGTGCACCGGCCCCTGACACAGGCACTCGCCATCCTCGTTGGCATGGCCTAGCAGCGCATCGAGCAGGCTGGCCGTGGGCGTCCACTCACCGATCGCCGGGTGGATAAGCATGGCCTTGCGTGCCCCCAGTGGCGTGCCTTCCAGCACGGAGGTGATGGCGGCGCGCTCATAGGCCTTCACCGAACGGACGAGACCCGCCACGGCATCCGGCAACGGTGCGAGTTTGCGCGGCTCGATCCGATCGAGCGAGATATCGCACAGGGTTTCCACCACATCGGCCTCCGGCAGGTCCGGCACCGCGCCGCGGTTACGCGTATTGACCACAATCGGCGCGGGCTTCGCCCCGGTCAACGCACTCATCACATCGATCGCGATGCGGTGGTAGCCCGTCGCCACACGGAACGGATCAACATCCAGGCTGACATCCGCATCAAACGCCGAGCCGCCTTCGGCCTCCAGCTTCATGTACGAGCCCGAGCGCTGGTTGAGGTAGGCCGCGTAGATATCCACGGCTTCGTCGCCCTGCCCCGCGGCAAGCCGCGCGCTCAGGGTCGCGAACAGCTCATCGTTGAGCTTCGAGATTTCTGCGCCACGGCTGCCACCCTGGCGGCGCTGGTTGCCCAGCGCACGCTGCCGCTCGTAATAGAAGAACAGGTATTCGGTGGGAATGAGCCGCAACGTGCGGATCATATCCGTATCGAACAGCGGCGCCAGGTAGAGGCTGCGCAGCAGTTCGTCACTATCCAGCAGCGTGTCGATCTTCTCTTCGCCACGTACGCGTACGCTGCGTACCCAGCCAAGGTGGTTCAGGCCAACGTAATCGCATTCCACATCCGCATACGGCTCGCCCAGCGCACGGGCGATGTTATGGAACAGCTCCGTCGGCGTATCGCAGATGCCGACAATCTTCGCCTTGCTGTGGTCATTCACCGCCTGGGTGATCAGGCCGGCCGGGTTGGTGAAATTCACCAGCCATGCCTCGGGCGCAAGGCGTTCGACCAGGCGTGCCTGCTCGATGGCGATCGGGATGGTCCGCAAACCCATCGCCACGCCGGCCGGGCCCGTGGTCTCCTGGCCGGGGTAGCCATGCTCGATCGCCACACGTTCGTCGGCCGCGCGGCCGGTGATGCCGCCAATGCGGATGCTGTTGAGAACGAAGTCGGCACCCTCGATCGTATCCTCGATCGAACTGGCACCTCGCAGGCGCAGGTCGCCGCCGAAGCGGCGCACGATCGCATTGCCCAGGTCCACCATGATGCGGAGGCGCGCAGGATCCGGATCGTAAAGAACCATCTCGGCCGCGCCGAGCGCCTGCGCCGCCTCGTTCACACCGAAAACCACGAGGGGCGAGCGCACGCCGCCACCACCAACCAGTGCGATCTTACGATCGGTACGTCTGTTCACGAAGGGTCCTCAATTGGGGGGAATGGGGTAGCGCCTCAAGGGCGCCAGGGGCCGTGCTGCACAGCGCGCCGCAGATACAGGCGCGCTCGAGCGCACGGCCAAGGGGTTCGTCGTCGAGCCAGCCATCGATGAGGCCTGCGTTGAAGGCATCGCCAGCGCCCGTGGTATCCACGGCATCCACCGTGGGCGGAGCCACGCTGCTGAGTACGCCACCGGCCACCGCGAGTGCGCCTTCAGCGCCCCGTTTCAGTACCGCGCGGGCCAGGCCGTTATCGAGTACCCAGGCAACGTAGGCCTCCACCGAGGTTTCACCGCAGGCGAGCGCTGCCTCGGCGGCGTTGGGCAGGAACAGGTCCACCTCGCGACAGGTCGCGATATTGGCGGGGTTGCGCAGCCACTCCGGGCTGTGGCCCACATCAATGGACGTGCTGCAGCCGGCGGCGCGAAGCACCGGCAGAATGCTCGTGGCGAGCTCCCTGGATAACGGCATGGCGAAATGCACGTGGCGAGCCGCGGCGAGGTCAGAGATCACCGCGGGCACGGTCAGCAGCTCCGCCAGCCCGCGGTTCGCGCCGGGGTAGGTAAAGAACGTGCGGTCATCGCGCATCGATACGCTGACGGTGATCCCGGTGCCATCGTGCTCGAGGCGGATGCCGCCGATGCCGACGCCAAACTCGCTGAGCCGGTGCTCGAACCAGTCGAAATCCGCGTCGCCGATCAGGCCGACGAGGCGAACGCGCCGACCCAGCCGCGATAGCCCACACGCCGTGTTGACGCTGCCGCCGCCGAGCTCGCGAACGTAGCCCTGTGCGATCACTTCCTCGCCAGGCCTGGGCCAGTGAGGGAACCCGGTGAAAACGTGATCGGCGAAAATCTCGCCCACCACGGCAACATCCCAGGGCTTTACGTGGGGAATGGCCACGTGCGTGTCCTCCGTGCTTGCCATAGGAAAAGGACACTACCCACCGCGATGGCGACGACGGCGGTGAGCATGGTAGGAACGCCGCTGGTCGCGACGAGGTAGAGCCAGCCGGCCACGCTGATGGCGATGGGCAGCGGGTAAAGCGGCATGCGGAATACATCCGCGTTGCGATCGCGCCGTCGTAGCGCGACGACGGCAAAGCACTGGGCGATGTACTGGAACAGGATCTGCACCACCATCAGCATGCTGATCAGCTTTTCCAGCGAAAGAAAGCAGGCCAGCGCGGAGGTGATACCGACGAACAGCAGCGATACGGTGGGAAAGCCGTCGCGCGGATGCAGCCGGGCGAATGGTTTGAAAAACTGGCCTTCCGAGGCCGCCGCATAGGGAACGCGTGAGTAGCCGAGCAACACGACCAGCGCGGAACCCCAACTGGCGACCAGGATGAGCACGACCGCGACCGTGCCACCCCACGCGCCGTGCACGGCCTGCATCATGTCGGCCACGACCGCCGTGGAATGCGCCGCCTGCTCCCAGGGCAGCACGCCGAGGATGCTGACGTTCAGGCCGAGGTAAAGCACGGCCACTACCGGGATCGAGATCAGCACGGCCATGGGAATGGTGCGCCGCGGCTGCTTCACTTCACCGCCCAGCATGCACACGTTGTTGTAGCCGCCGTAGTCATACACCGCGATGAGGGATACGGCGCCGAGGCCCAGCCAGAAACCCTTGCCAGACGGCACCGGCGCCTCCATGAAGTGCTTCGCGGTGGCCATGTCGAAATGGGTGATGCCGGTGAAGACGATCCACACCGCAGCGGCGACGACAGCCGTGGTGACCACCAGCGAAAGCTTCTGGATGTCACCGACCTTGCGGTAGAGGATGGCGGTATTCAGCAGGCACAGCGTGGCGGCCACCAGCACGCGGCCGCCATCGCCCAGCGAGGGCATGAGGTAGCCCGCGTATTGTGCGAAACCCACTGCCGCGGAGCCTATGGAGAGCGGCGCGGTTAACAGGGTCTGCCACAGGTACAGGAATCCGAACAGTCGCCCTGCCCGCTCGCGACCGTAGGCCTCGCGCAGGTAATGGTAAGGCCCCCCGGATTCGGGAATGGTTGAGCCAAGTTCCGCCCACACCAGGCCATCGCACAGGCAGAGCAGCGCGCCGGCGATCCAGCCAAGCAACACCGCCGGCCCCGCGAGCGCGGTGAGCGCCAGCGGTATGGTCACGAACGGGCCGATGCCGATCATGTTCAGCACGTTCGCCGATAGCCCACCCCAGAAGCCGATCGCACGCGGCGGGGCCACGTTCGTAATCACTTTGGTATCGCCTTCACGCCAACCCGTCATGCATCCGCTCCGCGCAGCTAATAGGCGCACCTTCGGTGCGGTGCAGATCGAGTACGCGCACGGTGTTCGCACCGTGCTTCAGCCAGACACCCGGGCAATACAGCCGCTGCTGCGGGCCGATGTGCCAGTAGCGCCCAAGCAGGCGGCCATTGACCCAGAGATAGCCTTTGTTCCAGGCCGACATATCCAGGTACACATCGCCCGCCTTATCCAGCGATAGCGCCCCTTCAAACAGTACGCCGCCGCGGGTGGGTGCGCCACGCAGTGCGGGCATCTCGTCCAGCCACGCGCCATCCAGCGGCAAGGGCCACGCTTGCACATCACGTGCCGGTGCGCCTTCGAACGTAACCGGACCCACCAGGCCCTTGTGATCACCCAGGCGCGGGCCGAAGTTGATGTGGCCGAACGTGTCTACGAGCACGTCGATGACGGCTTCCCCCGCGATGGTGACGTCGGGCGACGAGGAGACGGCCGGGTGCGTCACGCGCGACACATGCCCTACCTCGCGACCGTCGGCATACACGACAGCATAGTCGCGCACACCTTCAAGGCGCAGTGTGCCGCCGTGGCCCACGCGTTTGCGATACACGACCAGGCCCTGGTCCTGGCCGAACAGCACTTCGTTCGGGCCCGGCTGCGGCAGCTCTACCGCCTGCCCCAGCGCGTCCCACAGCGATGCCTTCGCCGCCGGCGTAAAGGGGGCGAAGCGGCCAGCCGGTATATCCGCGGGAGGCCTGGGTGCATCGACACCCGCCTCGCGGGTAATCACATCACGAAGTGTGGCATAGGCAGGCGAAGCGCGGCCACGCTCATCGATCGGCGCCGCGTAGTCGTAGCTGGTAATCACCGGCTGGAATTGCGACCCGTCGTCCTCGGCATTGCTGCCTGCGGTAAGGCCGAAGTTCGTGCCGCCGTGCGCCACGTAAAGGTTGAACCAGTATCCCGCCCGGATGATCGAACGCAGCGTGTCGACGTAATCCTTGCCAGCGAATGCACTCTCGCCCCAGTGCGTCAGCCAGCCGGGGTAACCCTCGCCGACCCACACCGGCGCGTCGCCCGCGTAGGTCGGTCCCTTCCCGAGCGTGTCGACATCCGCACCATCGAGGCCGAGCGCGGCACCCGGCAAGTACGCCTTGCGCTGCTCAAGGTCTTTCCACCCATCGGAAACCGAAAACGGTCCGTCAATCCCATGCACCCGCCACATCTCGGCCAGTGCGTGCAGGTAATCCACGTCATCAGCGAACATCGAATACTCATTTTCCACCTGGATCATGAGCACCGGGCCGCCGTTGGCCGCCATCAGCGGCTTCACGAAGGCAGCAAGCTGGCCGATATAGCGAAGGGTCGCCGCCATGAACGCGGGATCATCCTTCGTGCGCAGCTTGATATCGGGGTCCGGCAACAGGTACGCCGGAAGCCCGCCGTTGGTCCACTCACCGCACACGTAAGGGCCCGGCCGCAGGTATACCCACATGCCTTCGGCCTGGCAGAGCCGAATGAATGCCGCCACGTCGCGGTTCTCACTCTGCCAGTCAAACACCCCGGGCCGCCGCTCATGGTGGTTCCACATGACATAGATGGCGGTGGTATTGAGGCCCATCGCCTTCGCCATGCGGATGCGGTGCTGCCAGTACTCCCGGGGGATGCGGGCCGGGTGCATCTCCCCACTGCGGATCCGGAACGGGCGCCCATCGAGCTCGAACCGCCGCTCGCCGAAACCGAACCGGTGCGGACGCCCGTCCGGCACCGTATCACTAGCCGGGCCCGCCCACGCGCCCCCGGACATAGCCAGGGGCGCGAGCAGCGAAATGGCGATGAATTCCCGGCGGCGCATGCTCAGAACGAGTACTTCACGGTGACCAGCGCGGTGCGGCCTGCATCGACGATATCCGAGTTCACCAGGCTGTACTGGCCAATGTGCGACCAATACTGGTACTGCTTGGTGAGGTTGCTGATCTGCAGGTCGAACTGCAGGCCGTTATCCATCTGGTAGCCGGCATGCAGGTCCACGCGGCGGATCGGCCGCAGCCACAGGTCATCCCACGGCGCACCCTGGTTGAGGAAATCGTACGTGGAGATGTACGAGCCGGTGTAGTGGTAGCTCAGGTTCACCGAGAATCCGTACTTCTCGTAGAACAGCTCCGCATTGGCCATGGTGCGCGGGGCCTGCTGCAGGCGTTCGTTCTCGAAGCCGTCGCGGCCCAGGTCCACGCGCGAGTTCTGCTTGGTGGCGTTGACGCTGAAGCCAAGCCCGTTCCAGGCACCCGGCAAGTCCTCGAACTTCTGGCGCACCGTCGCTTCGATGCCATAAACCCGGCCATCGCCGCCGTTCATCGGTGTCTTGGTCAACACGGTGCCTACGCCCGACGTATTCGGGTTGGCCTGGCCGCCACCACTGTCGTAGATGTAATCCTTCAACTTCTTGTAGTAGCTGGTAAGCGAGAAGAACCCGCCGTGATCGGTGGTCCATTCCGCGCCCAGGTCTACGTTGGTCGCCTTGATCGGATCCAGGTCCGGGTTGCCCCGGGTGATCGTGGTCACGCCGTTGGAAACGCTGATCTGCTCGCCGCCACCCAGCTGCACGAAGGCCGGCCGGGTATAGCTCTGCCAGATCGAACCGCGGAACACCACGTTACCGCCTGGGCGGTAATTGACAAACAAGCTGCCCAGCGGCTCGTTGTAAATGGTGCGGTTATTCGAGAAGTAGCCGGGCAGTTCGTTGCCGTCGGCATCCTGGGGCGTCGTCCAGAACGTGTTGTGGATCGATGTGTGCTCGAAGCGCACGCCGGGGATGATCTCCAGCGGGCCCTCCTGGATGGTGGCCATGGCGTACGCCGCGGACACCGCCTCGGTGCCACGCATGGTGTCGCAGTTGAAGTTGTTGTAGTCGAGCTGGCTACAGGTATCCAGGTCCGATGGCTGCACATGCGCCGCGATCAGGGCCGCCACGGCCGCCCGGCTCACGTCAGGGGTGACCCACGGGTACTTGCCCGGGAAGATCTGGCTGTAATCCCCCTTGAAGATCCCCAGGTCGCCCAGGGTCGTAGTGCCGTCGTTGATGCCGCCGGTCGACCAGTCACGGTTAGTGAACTCGCGCGAGCTGTCGCTGTACTTCACGCCGAACTTCACGTTCTGCACGGGGCCATCTTCGAAGTCGTAGCGCAGGTCGAGCTTGGCACCACCACGCTTCTGGCCCGAGCGGATCTTGGTGACCTCGCCATAGTCGTTGGCGTACATGTTCTGGATGTTGTTCACCGAGTTCAGCAACGCCGGGGTGAGCACCGGGTACGGGAAGTGGTTGCCGCCGTAGCTGAGCAGCGAACTCTGGTTATAGGCAAAATTATCCTGCGAGTACTTGTCCTCGCGCCCATCGATCTCTACATGCTCGGGCCGATCGTTGCGGCCGATGCTCCAGAACACGTTGGGCGAAATGGTCCAGCCACCGGCGGTCTTGTCCGCACCCAGCTGGATCGTGGCCAGGTCCGCGCGCTCGGGGTTGGTTTCGAACCAGAAACGGTTGGCGATGCGGCCGATATTGGGCGTGTAGACCCCGGGGGTGGCCGTCGGGACATAGGTCACATCCTGCGGCAGCAACTGGTTATACGTGGTGTTCTGTTCGGTCAATGCGTAAGCGTACGAGGCCTTGGCGTAGGCATGCAGGGTCGGGTCCACGTTCCAGTCGAACGACATGTTGCCGCCATAGCGGCGCTCGAAACCGGAGGCGATACCGACGTTCGTACCGATGCTGGTCAGGTTGTGTTGCGGATCGTAACCCGGGGCATTCTCACCTTCGGCGGTCGCATGCAGAAACGCCCAGGAACCGTCATTCGATGCACTTTCCGCCGCACCGATCTCGCTGTTGGCGATATTGCGGTAATCGTAATACCCGCTGATATAGAAGCCGAACTGCTTCTCCTCACCGAATTTTTTCTGCAGTTCGCCAGCCAGGCCACTGCCGAGTCCGCTGCCACCGTAGTCCCGCGCGCGGCTTTCCACGCGACCACTGGCGGTGACGCTACCGCTGAAATCCTTCTTGAAATCGAACGCGCTGGGCGTGCGGAAATCGATGGTGCCGCCGATGGCATCGCCATCCATATCGGCCGTCGAGGTCTTGTTGAGCACGATCGTCTGCAAGCCGGACGGCGGCAGCAGGCTGAGCTGCACGCTACGGCTGTATGGCATGCCCTGGGCAACGTTGCTGCCATTCACCAGGTTCACGTTGTACTCGGAAGGAAGGCCGCGCACGGAAGCGAACATGCCTTCACCGCGTGCTGCGCCATCGATACCGCCGAAGTAGCCTGTACCGGTCGTGGTGACGTTCACGCCCGACATCAGGCCCAGCGCCTCGGCCACATTGTGCACGGCCGTATTCTGCAGGTCCTTGGCCGAGAGGACGTCCACCGTATTCACAGAGTCCATGCGGATGCTGGTGGCTTCGTAGCGGTTCGCGACGACGCTCAACGCCTTCATCTGCACGGCCTTGTCTTTCTCGGCCTTTTCCTTGTCTGTCTTGCTTGCGCCAGTGGTGGCCGGCGGATCGGTCGTCGGCGGCGCCTGCTGCGCCATGGCCGGCGCCGCGAGAAAACCAAAGGCCGTACAGACGGCCAGGACAAGCGCCTTTTTCGTCAGAACTTGATTGTTACGCACAATGCACCCCACCCCGGAAAGTGTCGCTGAAGACAACACAAGGCCCTCCGCCTGTGTTGCGGATTGAGCTGACCAGCGACCTTCGACGTGCGCGTACGCCCTGCACGCGGCCAGGGGCCGCTATCAGGCGTGCATCACGACATGTCCGCGCGCAAACGCGAACCCATCAGGAAGGGAGGCCGATCAGGAAAGCGGATCAGCAGGCGTGGCGCGGCGGGGAATAGCCGGCAAGGGATTTGCCCCGCGAACGCAGGGCGCTGAGCTTGGCGCGGGAAAGGATCGGCTGGCCGTCGGCCTGCACGAACGGGAACGACGGCTCCGCCATGGCGCAACCCGGATGTGCTGGATTGTGACTGCGGTGTCGCATGGTGACCCCTCGCGGAAGACGCCGCACGCAGTGGCAATGCGGCGCTTCGACAAGATATAGCGCACCGTAAAATCCGCGTCAACAAGCGGTTTTAGATCGATTTTCCTGCTGCGGAGCAGCAATCACGGGAGATTAGAAGGCGGCATTCCAACCGATGTTGATCCAGTGCTCCGCGTGCGGGCTGCGCTCGCTACCCACGACCAGATCCAGGCTCGAGTCACCAAAGTTCAGGCGCACGCCACCCTGGCTGGTGATCGTGCGATGGGTCCACATGCGTTCGACCAGCAAGGTCCAGCGCGTGGTCAGCGAGAAGTCCAGGCCAACGCCGTAGAGCGCGTACGCAGATTCACCGCGTATGCGGTCTGCACCCGCATTAAGCGCGACCATCCAGCGCCGCGCATCATCGATGCCGAACGTCGTGGCGACATAGGCTTGCGCATCGTCCCTGCGCCCGTGCAGCCAGGTCGCCGCCGTCGCCACGGCGACGCCAACACCCTTGTCATCGCCATTGCGCAACTGCCACTTGATGGAGGGATTGATACCGGGTCCTGCTGTGCCATGCCCCGTGTTGAGCGTCACACCGAATTCGACCGGACCGGCACCGCACGCGGGCACCGCATAAAAGCCGTTGCTACCGTGCGACCACTCGCGCAACCAGGACTCCAGCTGGCATTTCCCCGCACCCACGACCGACGCATCGTCGACGTTATAGCTGCCGCCTTCGGCATGCGCATGCATGGGGCTACCAAGCACTGCGGCGAATGCAAGCATGCGCAACAAAAAAACGCCGTAGCGAACTCGCATTCGCAACGGCGCATAAAGCCGGCATCTGGGGGAAATGGGCGATGCCGGATCTAGCGTAACGGCACATCGGAACATGGCTTTAATCCGTTCGGCATATTCGCGATATGCGCAGTTTCATCATTTGGTAGCCGGTACGCTCGTTGCCTGTGCGACCGCGGCTGGGGGCAGCAGTTTATCCTGTGCCGCGCGCACGATGGTGCCGAATATGATGATCGCCAGCACCACGTTAGTGATAACGAATAACACCGGTGCAGCGTCTGCGATCGCACCCGTCACTCCGCGACTCACCATCGTGATCGCCGTACCCGAAAGCGCGGTGAGGCCGAAGGTGAAGGCCCAGTAGCTCGGTGCAAACGGTTGCTTCGAAATCCATGGCAACAACCGGATCAGCATGAAGAACTGCAACAGGCCGTATCCCCACGCCGCTTGCACGAGCAGCTCCGGTGTGCCCTGCGTGTTCGCCAGCCAGGCAGCCACGGCAACGACAGGAGGCGCCAGCTGGATGCCCAGCGTGGGGCGCAGTGCGACGGGCAACTCCTGCGCGTGGAACAGCCGGTTGACAATGACCGACTCCAGCGCCAGCCACATGAACACCCCTGCCCCGAGGAACAGGATGCCCCAGGACGCGTAGCCCAGGGTACCCGCGGTAATCGCGGTGATGAAATTACCGGCCACCGATGGCAGGTAGATGACCGGCGTCACCGTGGTGATTTCGCGGCCGCCTTGCAGCATGTCGCCAACGCGCCACACGCTGAAGAGGACATGGCCAACGCCGCCCACCACAAGGGCAAGCACCGCAAGCGCATGGGCATGCGGCGCCAGCACCACACCCATCAATGCGGTGGTTGCCGGCACCAACCCGATGAAGCAGCACTGCACCGGGTGCCTTACCTCTTCGAGCGCGGCTTCCCTGTGGCCGAACCATTTCATCGCGTAGCACGTGATCAGCACGGCCCACACCACGAAGGCCACCGTCATGATGGCTTCGCCGATCACCGGCGGCACGCCCCACAGATGGCTCGCGTTACGCCAGTTGCCGCCCAGGCCCACCAGGCCCAGGACCATGCCGAAGAAGGAAGCGGGTATGGAACGGCGCAATACCATGGGGGGCCTCGTGGGTCGCGAACGCGCCCACTATCTTGGCCTCACCCCAGGGCGTCTTGGCAAATGCCGTTGTCAGTCCTTGGCCCAGATGCCGGCATGCAATACCCATTTGCCCTTGCGGTTTTCCCAATAGGGATGGACGTAGTGGTAGCCGGGGCGATCGCGCTCCCAGTGGCCACGGACCGCCTCATAGTCATGACCATTCCAGCCCCAGTATCCGTGCGCCCACACCCAGCCGGGGCGATCGGCCGGGGCATCCTCGGCGTACTCCCCGGGGGGCTCGTGTGTCACGACCACAAGCGTCTCATTGCGCGCCAGGCGCGGCGCGGGGGCACAGGCAGCCAGTGAGAGGGTGATGGCGAGGGCCAGGAGGGGCGTGGCGATCGCTGGGCGCATGGGAATCCTCAGGTAGCAAAGGGCGAGAGTAAAACGACCCAACGCTTTCCTGGCCATTTCGTTGGCGGCTACGGCCCCGGCGTTCGGCAGGCATTCATGGCGCGGGACCGGTCACTTCACACTTTCCTTGGCGCTCAGCGGGACGACCGCACGTTCGCGCCCTTCCCCTGCGTCGCCACGCCGGGTGGCCGCCCGGGGGATCGATGGTGACGTCCGGCCGAGGGTGATGTTCTTCGATGCCCGCACATCCCTGTTCGAAAAGGTCCAGATCTCACCCGTTTCGGTGATGAACACCGTCCAGTAAAGGTCGGACTCGGGGCCGTAATCGATGAGGAAATGAGCGAAGCCTTCGCCCTTGGGCGTGTTTAGCGGGAGCGGTGGGTTGAGTTGCAGCATGGTCGCCTGTCCGTCCTTCGCTATGCCGTTGTGTGCAGCGCCAGACTCTTCGTGGTTCGTTGAAGGCAAGGTGGGTTCCCCGTGAGGGTTGCGTTGATGATGCTCCGTCCGTCACCGCCCTTCGACGCAGGCGACGAGAAAGTAGCCGCATGAAGATCGCCACCTTCAACGTCAACGGGATCAACTCCCGCTTGCCGCACCTGCTGGAGTGGCTTGGGCGTGAACAACCCGATGTCGCGTGCCTGCAGGAGCTGAAGGCCCCTGACAAGGGCTTCCCCCTTCAGGCGATCCATGACGCCGGCTACGGTGCGGTCTGGTCGGGACAGGCGTCGTGGAACGGGGTGGCCATCCTCTCCCGCGGCGAGGATCCCGTCGAAAGCCGGCGCAGCCTCCCGGGCGACGACACAGATGTGCATAGCCGCTATATCGAGGCGCTCGCCCACGGCGTCCTGGTCGGCTGTATCTACCTGCCGAACGGCAACCCGCGCCCTGGGCCGAAGTTCGATTACAAGCTGGCATGGTTTGAACGCCTGCTCGCTTATGCGAAACCGCTTTTCGATACGGGATACCCCGTCGTCCTGGCGGGCGACTACAACGTGGTGCCTACGGATGGCGACATCTACGACCCGAAAAACTGGCGGCGGGATGCGCTGCTGCAGCCCGAGTCTCGCGACGCCTATGCGCGCCTGCTCGCCCAGGGGTGGACAGACGCGCTGCGCGCGATGCACCCGGACGCCCATATCTATACGTTCTGGGACTACTTCCGCCAGCACTGGCCCCGCGACCGTGGCCTGCGGATCGACCACCTGCTCCTCTCCGCCGACTTGGCCAAACGCCTGAAAAACGCTGGCGTCGACCGCTGGGTAAGGGATCTGCCGAAGGCCAGCGACCACGCGCCAACCTGGGTCGAGCTGCGCGAAACCAGCCAGCCCAAAGCTCGCCGGTAAGGTGGGCCTTGCCCGGCGTGGACCATGCCCGGGCGAATGGTCCTCGGGACGGCGACAACCCGCCGGGTGGCCGTCACAGAACCGCCAAAAAAAGCGAAGCAAGGACCCGGCGGGTTTGCTAGATTCGCGGCAACACCCCTGCCAGCACGTCCATGCCCCAAGAGCGCCACGCACGGCTCACCCGCTTAGTCGACCACAGCAGCAAAGCCAGCGTGGCCCTGGTGGTGCTCCTGACCCTCGCGGGCGTGGCGACGGCGCTCGGCTTGCTTGCCACGCAACGGATCGTGAGCAAGCGCTATGAGGTCCTGATCGCCACCCAGGCCATCGGCCAGGACGTGCATGACATGCGGGCCGCCATCGGCGCCTGGGTACTTCGGGACGATCCGAACGCATCGGTGAACTGGCACCAGGCCGTGGCTTCGGGGCAAGGGCATGTCGCGACGGTGCGGGCAAGCCTGGGCAGCGACGCGCATGAAAAGTCGCTGGTGGCAGCGCTGGGTGCCAGCTTTCAGCAACGCGTGGACACCGCGGCGCCCTTCCTCGCCCATTCGGCCGCCGCCGAACGGCAGCGCCATATCGAAGAGCTCATGGGCGCCGATTACCAGTCACGCAACGACGCGGTGGCCCGTGATGTGACGGCGCTCGCCGCCTACGAGCGGATGCGGCTACAGCGTGGCCAGTTTCGCCAGGATCTGGTGCTTTCCGTCGCCGGCGCCGCGTTGGTCGCCCTGGTCCTGTGGTCCGTGATCACCCTTCGGCGTGCCCGACACACCGCCCGCAGCCTCGTGGATGGCTGGCGCGACGCACTCGATGCGACCCAACGTGGCCGGGCCGAGCTCCACGCGTTTACTGACGCCGCGCCGCTTGCCGTGTTCCACGTAAATGCCCATGGGGTACCGCAATGGCAGAACGCCCAGGCCAATGCCTGGGTCGGCGCGCGAACGGGCCGCGATGTGGCGGACTTCATGCGTGAAAACATCGAGGAAGCCGACCGCGGGCGCGTGCTCGAGGCATGGCGCCTCCTTGTGACCGAAGGCAAGCGATTCGAGCAGGTATTCCGCTTTCACGGCACCGACCGGCTCACGGTCTGGGCGCACGCCCACGCCACGCCGGTCGTCGATGGCAGCACGACCAGCGGCTTCGTGGCCGTGCTCCAGGACATTACCGGGGCAAGGATGCTGCAGGACGAGCTTGACCATTCACGCAAGCGCCTGCGACGCATGACCGATGCGATACCCGCGCTGATCGGCCGCCTGGACCAGGACGAGACGTACCGCTTCGTCAACGCGACGTACCGGCAATGGTTCGGCGATGCCGCCCCGCGCATCGGCCAGACCTTGCGTGAGTTCGTGGGCGATGCGAACTACCAGCGGCTGGTGCCCATGCTCGCCCGCGTACACCATGGGCAGGCCGTGCGCTTCGAAATGAACCAGATGAACCTGCACGGCAAGTACTTCACCGGCGACGTGACCTACACGCCCGAATTCGACGATGCCGGCGCTTTCCATGGGTTCTATGTGATGGTCACCGACGTGAGCGAGCGCAAGAAGCTGGAAGAAGGCCTGTTCGCCGCGAAGGAACTGGCGCAAGTCACGCTGGACTCGATCGGCGATGCCGTCCTCACCACGGATACCACCGGCACCATCACGTTCCTTAACCAGCGCGCGGAGTCGCTGCTGCTGCGCCCGGCCATGCGCGCCCGCGGCATGCCGATCGAATCGGTCGTGCACCTGCGCGACATGCACGACCAGCCCAGTGACAGCTCCCTGCTCAGGGCGATCGCGGAAGAGCGTACGGTCGACATGCTCCAGCCCCGGCAGTTGCTCCTGGCCGATGGCACGCGACTCGATATCGAGGACGTTGCCGCCCCCATTCGTGACCGCGACGGCCATGTCGTCGGTGGGGTACTGGTGCTACGCGATGTATCCGTTGCCCGGGCGGTGGCCGACCGTATGCGCCAGCTCGCTGAATCGGACACACTGACGGGCCTGCCTAACCGCCTGGTCTTTGAAGAGCGCCTGAAGGCCGCGCTCGCCCACCTCAGGGCGGCCGATAGCCTTGCCGTGCTGTACATGGACCTGGATGGGTTCAAGGCGGTCAATGATGTGCATGGCCACGCTGCCGGCGATGAGTTGCTGCGTCAGTTCGCCGAACGCCTGCTCCGCCGCACGCGCAAGGCGGATACGGTGTGCCGGCTGGGTGGCGATGAATTCGTCGCACTCCTTGCGCCGCCGATCTCGCTGCGCGAGGCCATGGTGCGGGCGGAGGATTTCGTGGACGCCGCCAGCCAGCCGTTCTTCTGGAACGGGTTGCCCCTGCATGTCACGCTCAGCGTGGGCATTGCGACGGCTCCACAGCATGGCGTCGACGCCCTCGCGCTCGTCCGCCGCGCCGATGATGCCTTGTATGAAGCCAAGGCCACCGGCAAGAACAAAATCGCCGTCCTGTAGGCGCGCTTGCGCGCGATTCGGCGTTGCCGCGACCATCCATCGTGCGCAAGCGCGCTCCTACAATAGCGCTAGCGCCGCGCGCTTGCCGGCCTCGAGGATTTCATCCGATAGCACGCCATCTTTCGTGGCACGGGCCATCTGTAGTGCCCCGTTGATCAAGGCGTACAACGCAATCGCCTTTGAACGCGCCTCCTCCTTCGGAAGCCCGGGCCATTGCTCGGCCAGGCGGCTGACCAGGGCATCCATGCCCTCGGCAAAGGCCTCGCGCACCGGTTCCGAGCGCCGTGAGACATCCGCCACCAGCGTGGCGATCGGGCAGCCCTGCTGGGGGTTATCCCGATGCCGCGTGGACAGGTAGGACTCGATGTAGGCGGCCGTGTTGCCGCCCTTCTCGATACGCTCATTGAGGAAGTCCAGGCGCTCGGCCATGGCATAAGCCACGACCTCACGCGCCAGGTCTTCCTTCGATGTGAAGTGATTGAAGAATGCGCCGTTGGTCAGGCCGGCGCTCTGCATCACCGAGGCAATGCCCTCGCCTTCAAAGCCGCGCTCGCGGAAATTCTGCGCCGCGACTTCGATGATGCGCTGGCGAGTCTTTTCCTTGTGGTCTTTCGCGTATCGCATGGTTCACCTCGAAACATCAGCCACCTTGTCGGAAGGCACATCCCAACCACCACCCAGGGCACGGAACGCGCCCACCGCGGCGCGGGCATCGTCCGTCCGCACACGCGCTAGCAAATCGCGCGAGGCCAGCAGCTGGCGGTCTTCGTCCAGCACCTCGAGCAGGCTCACCGCGCCGCCCTTGTACGCATCCTGTGCCGCATCGCGCGCCCGTACGTGCGCCGCCACTTCATTCTCCAGCACACCGTGCTGCGCCTCGAGCTGGGTCAACGCCACGATGGCGTTTTCCACATCTTCGGTCGCCTTCAGCATGGATCCGCGGTACTTCGCCAAGGCTTCGGCATTGGCGCCTCGGGCCTGCTTCACATCGGCATCCACCCGGCCAAAATCAAACAGGCGCCAGTGCAGCCCCAGCGCGCCCTGCGACTGGAACGCCGAGCCGGTCAGCAGCTTCCCGCTATCAAGTGTGGCGAAGCCAAGCAGGCCCGACAACGATACCTGCGGATAGTACTGCGCCAGGGCCACGCCAATGCGGGCATTGCTGGCGGCCAGCTCACGTTCTGCCGCAATCACGTCGGGACGTCGGCGCAGCAGCGATGCCGGGCCGCCTGCGCCGTCCACCGTGGGGATGTGGAATGGCTTTTCGGCGGAGGCAATCTCCTTCGCGTACGTGCCGGGGGCGGCACCCATCAGGACATCCAGGCGGTTGAGCTGCGTATCGAGCTCTGCCTGAAGCGGTGGCACCGTACCTTGCGCCTGAAGGAGCAGCGCTTCGGCCTGCGCCGATTCACGCTCGGTGCCCAGGCCGTTCTGCTGGCGCAGGTGGACCAGGTCGACCAGGCCCTGTTCGTTCTTTATCTGTTCGTTGGCAATGGCGATCCGCGCCTGTGCGCCGCGGACGCGGAAGTACGCATCGGCCGCTTCAGCCACCAATGTGATACGAACGCCGGCATGCGTTGCCTCGGCAGCCTGCCACGCGGCACTCGCCGCTTCATCGCCCCGACGCAAGCCCCCGGCCAGGTCGAGTTCCCAACTGGCACCCACGCCCAGGTCTTCATAGGTCTGGTTACGGTCATAGCCGGGCTGCGGGCTGGCCAGCTTACCCAACGGACTACGCTCGGATTGGCGCAGGCGCGCGGCGCTCGCATCCAGGCTGCCCTGTGGCATCCGGTCGGCGTGCGCATACTGCGCCGCGGCGCTGGCTTGCTGCACGCGTGCGGCGGACGCCGCAAGGTCCAGGTTCTGGTCGAGCACGCGGCCGATGATGGCGCTCAGTTCAGGATCATCGAAGCCATTCCACCACGCCTCCAGCGCAGGCGCAGGGGCCTCGGCGACGCGCTGGTCGAGGGCGGCTTGCTGATGCCATGTCGGCGCCACCGGCAGGCTCGGCTTCACATAGTCGGGGCCAACCGTGCATCCGGCCAGCACCAGGGGAAAGATCAGGGGGAGCAGTTTAGTGCGCATCGGCGGAAGGACCTTTCGGGGGCTGTACCTTGCGCATGAGCGGCACCATGGCCGTCGCAAGCACAAAGCACAACATGATGGAGAAGAAGGCGTCGCTGTAAGTCATGGTCTGCGCCTCGCGGTACGTGAGCTGCCAAAGCTCGCGAAGGGCTGCCTGGGAGTTCTGGGCCGCGCCATCCAGGCCGGTGAGCAGGCTGTTCATCGCTTCGTTGGCCGGCGTCAGGTGTTCGGCCAGGCGCTGGAAATGCAGGTTGGTGCGGTCGTTGAGAATCGTGGCGCACGCGGCAATGCCAATGGCGCCACCCAGGTTACGCATGGTGTTGAACAAGCCCGAGGCATGGCGAAGCCGTGCCGGCGCCAGCCCACCCAGGGTCAGCGTGACCACGGGGGGCACGGCCAGCTGCTGCGCGGCGCCACGCAGGGCCTGCGGCAACAACAGTTCGGTGCCGCTCCAGTCGTGAGTGATAGGCGTGAACTCGAACATCGAGATGGCGAACAGCGCCATGCCGACCATCATCAGCCAGCGCAGATCCACCCGGTTCGCCAGGAACGTGTAGACGGGAATGGTCAGGATCTGGAACACGCCCGTCGAGAACACGGCCTTGCCGATCTGGAACGCGCTGTAGCCCTCCACGCGGCCGAGGAACAGGGGCGTAAGGTAAATGGTGGCGAACAAGCCAATGCCTGTGACGAATGAGAAGAACGAACCCAGCGCGAAGTTGCGGTCCTTCAAGGCACGCAGGTCGACTACCGGGTGCTCCGCGGTGAGCTCGCGCCAGACGAACAGGACGCCCGCGATCGCCGCGGTCCACGCGGTCGTGCGAATCACGCTGTCTTCCATCCAGTTCCAGCGCGGGCCCTCTTCAAGCGTGTACTCAAGGCAGCCCAGGAACAGAGCGATCAGGACGATGCCAGCCCAGTCGCCGAGCTTCAGCAGACCGAGGTCGGGCTCATCGATCTTGACCAGCGTAGGCACCGCCACCGTCACGAAGATGCCCGGGACCAGGTTGATGAAGAACAGCCAGTGCCACGAATAGTTATCGGTAATCCAGCCGCCGAGTGTCGGCCCCATGGTGGGCGCGAGCGAAGCCAGCGCACCGATCGTCGCCGCAGCGATGACACGCTGCTTACCCTCGAAGAAGACGAACGCCGTGGTGAACACCATCGGGATCATCGAACCGCCGATGAAGCCCTGGGCGGCACGGAACACGATCATGCTCTGGATATCCCAGGCGATGCCGCACAGCAGGCTGGTCAGGGTAAAGCCGGCCGCCGAGACCGCGAACAGCCAACGGGTTGAGAACACACGCGAGAGCCATCCGGAAAGCGGGATAACCACGATCTCGGCGATCAGGTAGCTGGTCTGCACCCAGGCGGTATCATCCGCGCCCGCCGACAAACCACCGCCGATATCGCGCAGCGAGGCCGAGACGATCTGGATATCCAGCAGTGCGATGAACATGCCCACGCACATGCTGGCGAAGGCAAAGATCTTCTGGCCGGGAGTGAGGTGCGCAACGGGGCTCATGGCGCGTTGGTATCAACGGTAGCCGTGACCGAAAGGCCGGGGCGCAGCAGGCCCAGGTCACCATCCTTGCCATCCAGCACCACGCGCACGGGAACACGCTGCACAATCTTGGTGAAGTTACCGGTAGCGTTTTCCGGCGGCAGTACGCTGAACTGCGCGCCTGTGGCAGGCGCCAGGGAGGCGATATGCCCGCGGAACGGATGGTCCGGCATGACGTCGGCGCGTACTTCCACGCCCTGCCCCACCTTCATGCGCGCGAGCTGGTCTTCCTTGAAGTTCGCATCCACCCAGAGGCCGTGTGCGGGTACGACGGCAAGCATCGGGCTGCCGGCCGAAACGAACGCACCCACGCGTGCGCGACGGTTGCCGATCGTACCGTCCACCGGTGCGCGCACTTCGGTGTAGGACAGATCGAGGTGAGCGCTATCCGCCTGGGCCTTCGCCTGGGCGAGCGCCGCCTCGGCCTGGTGCTTCTGGGTGTCGATCACATCGAGCTGGCGGCGCGCGGCCTCGACGGCGGCACTAGCCTTTTGCCGGTCGGCATCAGCGGTCTGCGCGGCGGCCCGGGCACGCTGGGCGGCTTCAACGGACACGGCCGAGCGGCTCACGAGGTCGCCGTAACGGGTGTCGTCCAGGCGCGCGCGGTTGGCTTCCGCATCAGCGCCGGCTTTGCCCGCTTCGGCCTGGTGGATAACGCTCTGCTGCAGGGCGGCGACGGCATCCAGGTTGCGTAGCGTGGCTTCCTGAGCTTCGACGGCGGCATCGGCCTTGGCAACGGCGGCCCGGTAGTCACGGTCGTCTATGCGGATGAGCAGGTCGCCCTTGTGGACGGCCTGGTTATCGGTGACGGCGACGGTCTGGATATAGCCGGGGACCTTGGAGCCGATGACGGTGACGTCGCCGCCGACGTAGGCGTCATCGGTGTCCTGGATAAAGCGACCGGTAGTCCACCAGTGGGCGCCGTAGGCGAGGACGCCGACAAGCACGACGGCACCTGCCGCGAGCTTGAGGGGCTTGGTGCGCCGGACCGGGGCGGCGGGTGAATCGATGACAGCGGACACGGGCGTACCCTTCAGCAGTTGGATTATGATCGTACTTCTATGACCGGCGTCACCTTGATTCAAGGGGGCATGGTGAAAAATACTTTTGCCCGGGTTTTATTGGGCTTCCGCCCAAAAAAAAGCGCCGACCCGGCTGATGGACCGGACGGCGCTGGACCTGGCGATGGGGGATTCCGGGGGGACGCCAGGCAACCCCATCCTGCCCGGTGCCCACCGCCGCGAAGCGTGACGGACGTCTCGCTTTCCCGGCCCCACCGTTTATTCATATCGGTAGCGCCGTTGTGCCATCAGTCACGGCAACCCCTGCACCGCCGCATGCATCCCACTCGCTTACGCCACCACAGGAAGGACACACTGATGACGCACCGCTGGATACTGGTCTCCCTGCTCGCCCTCGCCCCGCTGGGTATCGCCGCCGCGCAGGAAAAGCCCACGATGATGTTTCTCGGTTCCGCTCACCTCGCGAACCACAATCGCGATATCGCGAACGAACGCGTCGAAGACGTGTTGGCCCCGAAGCGCCAGGCGGAGCTCGAGAGCCTCGTGGACCAGCTCGCCGCGTGGAAGCCGACCCACATAGCCATTGAGTTCCCGCATGCAAAGCAGGCCCAGCTCGATGAACGCTACGCCGCTTATCGCGCGGGCACCTACAAGCTGACGGCGGAGGAATCGGACCAGATTGGCCTTCGCCTCGCGAAGAAGCTGGGCCTGCCACGCGTGGATGCCGTGGATTGGAACGAGGAGGCACCCGGCACGGATGCCGACTACGACTGGATGGCCTGGGCAAAGGCGAACGGCAAGGGCCCGCAGCTCGACAAGTTGGTGAAGGACCTGAAGGACGGTGCCGCGCGCGACACGGCGTACCTTAAGGATCATTCCATCCTGCAGTGGTACCAGCTTTGGAACGATCCGCAACGGATGCACAAAGACGAAGCTGGTTACTTTGATATGGCGTTGTTCGGCACCGACACTAACAACCCGGGCGCGGCCTGGGTGGGCCAGTGGTACGCGCGCAACCTACGTATTTTCACGCACATCCGCGAGCTGGCCACGAATCCGGGTGACCGCATTCTTGTCATCTATGGCTCGGGCCACGGCCCCCACCTGCGCAAAGACGCCACCGAGTCCGGCATTTTTGAACTGGCAGATACCTATGCGTATTTAAAAGCCCTGCATCCGTGACGAGCAGGCAAAGGTGCTTTTCCCCGCGAGGTATCACAGCGCCTGATGGCTGGCCCCAGAGATAGGTGCAGGCGGCTCACGTCGAGCCGACCATGCCATCCAGGAAACCACCATGAGCAAGCTGAAAGATAAAGTCGCCATCGTCACGGGCGCATCGAAGGGGATTGGTGCCGGTATCGCGAAGGCGCTGGCTGCCGATGGCGCCAGCGTCGTCGTCAACTATGCCTCCAGCAAGGAAGGCGCCGAGAAGGTCGTGGCCGAGATCAAGGCCGCAGGCGGCAAAGCCGTAGCCGTGGGTGCCGATGTCTCGAAGGAAGCGGACGCCGCCCAGCTGGTTGCCGCCGCCATCGATGCGTTCGGCCGCCTCGACGTCGTCGTGAACAATTCGGGCGTTTACGAGTTCGCCTCGGTCGAGAACACCACCGAAGCCCTGTTCCGCCGCATGTTCGACATCAACGTCCTCGGCCCGCTGCTGGTCACCCGCGCCGCTTCCCCGCACCTGGGCAAGGGCGGCAGCGTTATCAATATCGGGTCGGGCGTGACCACGATCGTCCCGGCGGAAACTGCTATCTACACCGGCACCAAGGGTGCGCTGGATGCGATCACGGGCGTGCTATCGCGCGAGCTCGGCCCGCGCGGCATCCGCGTGAATTCGGTGAACCCGGGTATGGTCGAAACCGAAGGCACCCACACCGCGGGCTTCGTCGGCTCGGACTTCCAGACGTGGGCCGAAGGCCAGACGCCGCTTGGCCGCATTGGTCAGGTCACCGATATTGCGCCGATCGTGAGCTTCCTTGCTTCCGACGAAGCGGGCTGGGTGACAGGCGAGAAGATCCTCGCTACCGGTGGCATGCGCTAAAGGTAAAAGCATCGCGTGCAAGCACGCTCCTACACGAGTGCGTTATCCGCTGTTGTAGGAGCGAGCTTGCTCGCGATCCGGGAGTTCGGCGATTCAGCCGCCCTCCTCGCACTTATCGTTTTCGCAGGCGAAATCGACCTGAAGGCCGCGGCCCACCACCACGTTCACGTTCTTGCGGGTATCGACAGCCTTGCCATCTTTCTCGAGGCTAACGCTGTAGCTTCCCATGGGCAGGGGCGTAAGGCTGTAACGGCCCCGCCCATTGATCACCGCGTGGCGCTGGGCGCCGGTCGAGCTTGTCGCGGTGACGGAGCCACCGGCCGGACCATGGCCAAAGATACTTCCAGCCGTGCCCTGGGCACCGGCGACGGACGCGGCGACAGCCAGCAGGCCCACAAACATAAGACGCACTTTCACAAGTCACTCCCCCTCTCGTTGGTCACGTTCTGATGCTACTCAGCAGGCCCGTACTGCGGGGTAGCGTTTTGCACACCACTTTGTTGAGCAAGACACACGCTACGGCGATTGCAGCGCCGGCGTCGTTTTCTCAAGAATCTTCATCGACTCGGCATTCGCACGCTCCCATGCCTTGAGTTCCTCGGGCGTGCGCGGCGTGCTGTCCCTCGCGGGTGCCTGCCCGCTGGGCAGGGACGCCTGGGCCAGTGGTTTTACCCTTGTCGCCGCCTGCGCGGCATCTGATCGGTTGCCGCGCTCAGGCGAGAGGCTCGTTGCAGGCCCGGCATGTTTTGGCGGGATCGCCGCCTTACGTACGAGGTGGGCGTAGATGAAAAGGCTGGCAACGGTCGCCGCGATGGCCACCGCGAACATCGCGGCATCCTTCCGGCGAGCAATACGCACACGCCGGGCACGAGGAGCCAGGCCGCGCGCGAACGATGGAACGCTGACAAGGCCCGTGGCCTGCAAGGCTGCTTCGTCGATCGGCCCGATCATCGCGCGCACGGCAGCGCCATCGACCAACGTAATACCAGGGAACCGGGATGCCGATTCAATCGCGGCACGGGTGAATTCGCCTGATGTCACCAGGATGGCGCCATTGGCCCCGGCCGTGTGCATCACGCCAATCAGTTCATGCACCGGGTTATGCGGTACCTGAAGCGCATTCCAGTGCTTGCATTGCACGACGATGAACGTGCCGTCCCTGAACAGTTTCAGGTCGACGCCGCCATCGGTGTTGCCGAATCCGCTACCGGTGCCACTGTGCTCGACGCGGTAGCCCTGGCTTGCGTAGTAGTCACCGACGCGCCGCTCGAAGTCGGCCCAGCCCACCCGGCTGAGGGCGTCATTCCAACGCTCGCTGACGCGCTTCGCGTAGCGGCTCATGCGGCGCACCCGGCGCACGCGGTATCCCTCTGGCACCTTCCGGCACCCTGGCAACATTCCATGCTGGCTCCCCTTGCCGGGTGGCGGCCCCCTTGGCCGGCTGCCGGACGGACCGATGGTATGCGCGTAACGCGCGCTTGGGTAGGGGGAGGGAACGCGACGAAATAGTGAGAACGCGCGGTCTCGAAAGCTCGGCCAAAGTTGCCCGGGGCCACGCGACCGACGACCGGTCGGGACAACGAGCCAGCAGGCGCGTTTTGTGCAGGAAACCGCCCCCCGGCCTTTGTAGGATCGTGGTAAGTTCAGCCATGGATGGGCCAGGCCTCCCGGCCCATCCTTGAGGAACGTAAGCCAGTGGCCGCCCCCTGGGGTGGCGATCCAGCCAGGTTTCCGACGGAGTTCTTGCGATGGCACTCACCCGCCGCGAGTTCATAAAACTGACAGGCATGGGGCTCGCTGCATCGAGCCTCGGCATGATCGGGTTCGGGGCATCGGGCGTGGCGCAAGCCGCCGCCGTCCGCCCCTTCAAGCTCACCCACGCGACCGAGACCCGTAACACGTGCACCTATTGCTCGGTGGCGTGCGGCATCCTCATCTACAGCATGGGCGACAAGGCGAAGAACGCCAAATCGAACATCATCCATATCGAGGGCGATCCGGATCATCCGGTGAACCGCGGCACCTTGTGCCCGAAGGGCTCTGCCCTGCTCGATATCGTCCATGCCCCTACCCGGCTCAAGGCGCCGCGCTACCGCCGGCCCGGGGGTACCGAGTTCGAGGAGGTGTCCTGGGATTTCGCCCTGGATCGCATCGCCCGGCTGATGAAGGACGACCGCGACAAGCACTTCATCACGACCAATGCGGCCGGCACCACGGTGAACCGCTGGACCAGCGTCGGCATGCTCGCCGCCTCCGCATCCTCCAGTGAAACCGCCTACCTCACCTGGAAGGTAGCCCGCTCCCTCGGCATGGTGGTGTTCGACAACCAGGCGCGCGTCTGACACGGACCGACGGTGGCCAGTCTGGCCCCATCATTCGGTCGCGGTGCGATGACCAACACC
>Ga0207647_10000304_pt1 | contig 40516 bp, 47 predicted proteins | sample KBSCornC2_FD_184295 | JGI IMG/M metagenome (GOLD analysis project Ga0207647, IMG submission 184295) | Corn rhizosphere microbial communities from Kellogg Biological Station, Michigan, USA - C2 (SPAdes) (version 2) | ecosystem: Host-associated > Plants > Roots > Rhizosphere ... | reverse complement strand
GAGAAGGAAAAGCCGCGGTCCGCCCGATCGAGCTGCATCGAGGAAACTCCGATGTCGAGCGCAATTGCGTCGACGTGCTCGATGCCACGTTCAGCCAAAACTCGGTCCATCTGGCTGAAGCGTTCGTTGATGAGTGTGAGGCGCGGGTCCGGGACGAGCGACCGGCCGTCCTCGATCGCGTCGGGGTCGCGATCCAAGGCGATCACTCGTCCCGCCCCCGCCCCAAGCAGGGCACGCGTATAGCCGCCCGCTCCAAACGTGCCGTCGATTGCCGTCTCGCCTTCATGGATCGCGAGCGCGGCGATCACGTCGTTGACCAGCACCGGCACATGTGGGGCCTGGTTGGTGCCGGCGCTGGTCATGACGCCCGCCTCTCTTCGAGCCGGAAGCGGGCGATGTCCTTGAGGTCCTCGGGGATGCGCGGGTCCTTGAGCAGGAGCTCGGGGTTCCAGATCTGGAAGGTTTCGCCGGTGCCGAGAAACAGAGCGAGATCGCCGATCTCTCCCTTGCGGCGCATCATCGGGGGGAAAAGGATGCGGCCCGAACTGTCGTAAGGGACTTCCTCGGTGGCGGCGAAGGCCATCAGGTTGCGCTGCTGATATTCGAGCTGCGCTTCGGGGTTGGTCTCTTCCTTTTCGAGCAGGCGCTCGAGCTTGGAATGCTTCAGCGCGGCGTAGGCGGGGTCGTAAGCGCTGAGGCAGGGGAAAGCTTCATGCTTGGCAAGGACGATGGTCCGGGCACCGCCCCGGCGTTCGATCACACCGCGGAGAAATGCAGGAATGGACACGCGGCCCTTCGCATCGACCGCGTTCAAAGCGCTGCCCTGAAACAGATGCTCTAGCGCCACGCCCAACCACTCCCCTTCGCGGCGCGAGCGGCGGCGTTCGCGGAAACGCGTCGTCACGCGCCTCCACGTCAGCGTCGAATCAACGGGTTAGCCCCCCGCGCTACAGCCCGTGTTGGTAACTCAAGTGCTTGCGGGATACAATGGGATTTAATGGGTTTGGATGGGAATTAATGGGAAAGCCCGGATTTCCGAGGGTTTCTTCGGGCTTTCGTGAGGGCCGTTCCGGTCGCGTTCCGTCCCCTGGAGGCTGTGGATAAGTCTGTTAATTCCCGACTCGGCACGAATCAGGTGCCCTCGAGCCCGGCAAGCTCGCCGAGCAGGCCATCGAGGTTGTGCTGAGCTGGCTTGCCGAGACGCGCAGTGTCGAGAAAATCCGCATCCGCCACGACAATTGCACGGCCCTTGCCGATTCGGCAGCCCGCGACCATGGCGTCCGAAGCGATCTCGCAACCGCCCACGAGCCGCCCGGGCGAAACCACTTCGACATCATAGCCGCCAAGCTTGCGAAGCGCCTGGCCACGCTCGTCCGGAGCGTCGAGCCTTAACCCCCAATGCGACAGGAGCCCGGTGTCCATGAACATGAGCGGCGGCCGAAGCGGGTCGCCCAGCGGGCGCGAGCTTGGCCATTCGAGCATCGGATCGGCGAGCAGCAGCAGGTGCCCGCCGCGCCTCACCCAATCGTCGAGCGCGACGAGATCTTCCGCCGACTGGGCGGCCGGGTGCGCCATCAGCAGCAGCTGGCCCCTGGCGAGATCCGCGGGACCGGTGACGCTGATCGGCACAACGCGATATCGAGTCTCGAGGGCGGCGAGCGCCGGGGAGCCTCCTCCCTGGAGCGAGAATTGCTCGCCGAAAATTAGCGGCAGGCTGGTCAAGAGGAGCAGGTTCGGCCGCGCTGATGGAGCCCGCGGCTTCAAGCCGCGATGTTCGCGGCCAAGTACGGCAACCGCGATCGCGGCCCCGATCAGCAGTGCCAGGATGATTAGCAGGGCGCGGACCCGCGCCCCGGTCATTGCTTGTTGCTGCTATTGTTGGCGGTGTTCGAGCTCTCGCCCCCGGGGGTCACCCCCAATTCGGCAAGCGGCTCGCTCGCCTCGTTCGTACTCGCCTTGGCGGCATTCACATTGTTGTCCTGGCTCGAGCGAATGACGATCGAGCCGAGCAGGACAATGAGAAAGGCGAAAGCAAGCCCCGTCAGGCCGATGCGGATCCGCTGGGCGCTGCTGCCGACTTGGTAGGGCACAATCGACGAAGCTATGTCCCGGTTCGATAATATGCAAGAAGCGACACTTGACGGCTGCTTCACCTCGGGCGCAAGGGCGCGCCCATGACTCGCGTCTCTTTCCTACTCGCGCTTGCGGCCGCTGCGGTGCTCGCCGGCTGCAACGAAAACCATAATATCGTCGCCGGGGGCGAACCCGATGACGGAGCAAATGCGGCGGCCAATGCCGGCGTCCAGCTTCCGCCATCGATCGTCAGCAGCAAAATCTACCGCTGCGGCGACAACAAGCTCATTTACGTCGACTGGATGTCCGACGGCAGCGCGCACGTGAAGAAGTCGCGCGACGAAATCGGCGTCGCCGTTGCGCCCAACGCGCCGGAGCTGAAGGGCAATGCCCAGGCTCCTTCGATCACGTACAACGGCCAGGGCTGCAAGGCCTGAGCCGGCCTTAGCTTGACTCCGCTTCCGCGGCCTTCAAACAAGGTCGCAGGGGAGCATATCATGCACATTTCGAGGCGGGCATTCACGGCCGGAGCGCTGAGCGCCGCGGTTTCCGTGCGCTTTGCCTCGCCTGCCCTCGCGCAAGGCTCACCGGCGCTCGACGCCGCCATCGCGGCGATCCGGGCTCACGGCGAAGAGCATCTGCGCCATTTCGGCTTGCCGGGCTTGACGCTTGGCCTCACCACCCCTGCCGGCCTTTCGACGGTGCTCGATTTCGGCTTCGCCAATCGCGACAGCCGCGCGCCGATAACTCCCGACACTCTATTCCAGATCGGCTCCATCAGTAAGTCGATGACGTCGGCCGTGGTCCACCAGCTCGCCGCGGAAGGGCGGCTGAAGCTCAGCGACCGGGTCAGCGCCCTGCTTCCGGTCGTCCATCTGCCGAGCGGCAACACGATCACCGTCCAGCACCTGCTCGATCATAGCGCGGGCCTTCCCGACGATGCGCCCTTGTTCGCCGATGGCGGGCTGTGGACCAGCTACGCACCCGGCCAGCACTGGCATTATTCGAACACCGGCTACGACATGCTCGGCAAGATCGCCGAGCACGCCGGCGGCAAGCCGCTCGACCGGCTGCTCGCCGAACGCATCTTCGCTCCGCTCGGGATGCGGCGAAGCAAAGGCGCGATCATCGCCGCGGACCGATTGCTCTATGCCCAGGGCTACGAGCCGGCGGACCTCACCATCCCCTTCGCAATCGGCGCGCCGCTGGCCCCCGCCGCCTGGGTCGACGTGACCTTCGGCGCGGGAAGCGTCGCTTCCACCGCCGACGACATGCTGAGGTGGTTGCGGACCATGGCCGACGCCGCCCAGGGCCGCGGCGGGCTCGGCCTCAACGCTACTGAGGCCAAGGCCTTCACCTCGCATTTCGTCGCGAGCGATTCGCCTGGCATGAGCTACGGCAACGGGCTGATGCACGTCGGCGGTGGCCCCGGCCGCTCCTACCTCCACCATACCGGCGGAATGGTGAGCTTTTCCTCGTCGTTCCATGTCGATCTCGCGAGCGGCATCGGCGCCTTTGCAAGCTCCACCTTGAGCGCCTTCGCCGAATACCGGCCGCGGGTGCTGACGCGCTTCGCCGTCGACACCCTTGGCGAAGCGCTTGCCGGACGCCTCGTGCCCCAGGCGCCGTCGCTCGACGCGCCGCTCGCCAATCCGGGCCAGTTCGTCGGACGTTATTCGGGGCCGGCCGGCACATTCGAGGTGCGCGCCGGGAATCCACTGACCATCGTTGCCCCGACCGGCGACGCGGCACTGCAGCCGTGGGGCGACGACCTGTTCCGCACCACGCATCCGCGCTTTCGCTCATTCTCCTTCAAGTTCGAGCGTGCGAAGGGCGTGATCACCGGCGCCAGCTGGGGGCCGGAGAGCTATATCCGCGCGGGATCCGGAGCGGTGTTGCCGAAGTCGGATCCGAGCCTGCAGCGCTTCACCGGCCGTTACATCAACGATAGCCCCTGGTGGGGTTCGGCGACCGTCGTCGAGCGCGGCGGAAAATTGTGGCTCGGCACGGATACGCCGCTCAACCGGGTCGGCTCCAATCTATGGCGCGTGGGTGAAGACAGCTGGTCGCCCGAACGGGCGTCCTTCGCCGACTTCAGCGACGGACGCCCGCAGACTTTCATCTTCTCAGGCGAGAAATTCCTGAGGCACGACGTCTGATTTTGCTCCTCCCCACGAGGCTGCGCCTCGCAGGGAGGAACTTCAGCTCGTCACACCGTTTCGGGCTGTGTCTGCCGCAGCTTCTCGCTTTGCTTCATCCGCTCCTGGAACTGCTCGGGCGGGACATCCTCGACGTGGGTCGCGATGCTCCACTTGTGGCCGAACGGGTCCGTCAAAGTCCCCATCCGGTCACCCCAGAACTGATCCTGGACCGGCATCTTCTCGGTCCCGCCGGCGGTTAGCGCCTTCTTGAAGGCGCTGTCGACGTCGTCGGTATAGATGATCAGGCCGAACGTCGTTCCGCCGCGCGACTTCGGGCTCAAATTGTCGAAGTCGGGGAATTCGTCGTTGAGCATGATCCGCGTGTCACCGATTTGCAGCTCGGCATGACCGATCTTGTCGCCCATCGGCAGCCGCGAAATCTCAGTGGCGCCGAACGCCTGTTTGTAGAAATCGATCGCTTTGGCCGCATCGTCGACCGTCAGGATGACGTTCACGCTGCGATATCCTTCCGGAATTGGTTTTGGCATTGCACGCGCTCCTTTTGAGAGCCCCCGGCGATGCCTCTTTAGCGCTCTTGCCGGAGTCGCTCCAAGGTCACCGGTCGCGCCCTAGCCCCCGCTCGGCCCGCCCGCTAAGGGGCCCCGCATGGAAGTCCTCGACGCCCCCCGGATTACGCCCGAAATCGTCGCCGAGCACGGTCTCAGCGAAGACGAATATGCCCGGATCCTCAAAGCCCTCGGCCGCGCGCCGAACCTCGTCGAGCTCGGAATCTTTTCGGTCATGTGGTCCGAGCATTGCAGCTACAAAAGCTCGCGCGTCCATCTGAAGAAGCTGCCGACCGAGGCGCCGTGGGTGATCTGCGGCCCGGGCGAGAATGCCGGGGTGATCGACATCGGCGACGGCAATGCGGCGATCTTCAAGATGGAGAGCCACAACCACCCGTCCTACATCGAGCCCTATCAGGGCGCGGCCACAGGGGTCGGCGGGATTCTGCGCGACGTCTTCACCATGGGCGCTCGTCCGGTCGCCAACCTGAACGCCCTGCGCTTCGGGCGGCCCGATCACCCCAAGACCCGGCATTTGGTCGCGGGCGTGGTCGCGGGCATCGGCGGTTACGGCAATTGCGTCGGAGTCCCGACGGTCGGCGGCGAGGTCAATTTCGACGCGGCTTACGACGGCAACATCCTCGTCAACGCCATGACGGTCGGGGTCGCGAAGACCGACAAGATTTTCTACTCGGCCGCCGCGGGCATCGGGAATTCGGTCGTCTATGTCGGCTCGAAGACCGGCCGCGACGGAATCCATGGTGCGACCATGGCATCCGCCGATTTCTCCGAGGACAGCGAGGAGAAGCGCCCGACAGTCCAGGTCGGCGACCCGTTCACCGAGAAATTGCTGATCGAAGCCTGCCTCGAGCTGATGGCGAGTGACGCGATCGTCGCCATCCAGGACATGGGCGCGGCCGGCCTCACATCGTCGTCGGTCGAGATGGCGAGCAAGGGCGGCGTCGGCATCCGGCTCGACATGAACCGGGTCCCCTGCCGCGAAACCGGCATGACGCCCTACGAAATGATGCTCTCCGAGAGCCAGGAGCGGATGCTCATGGTGCTGAAGCCGGGCCGCGAGAGTGAGGCAGAAGCGATCTTCCGGAAATGGGAGCTCGACTTCGCGGTGATCGGCGAGGTGACCGACACCGGGCGGATGGAGCTGGTGTGGAACGGCGAGACGGTCGCCGACATCCCGCTCGGCCCGCTGGCGGATGAGGCGCCGCTCTACGAACGGCCATATGCGATCCCGAAACCGCCCGAACCGCTGACCGAAATTCCCGAGAGCAGTGACATCGCCGCGGACCTGCTGAAGCTGATGGCTTCACCGAACCTCGCAAGCCGGCGCTGGGTGTGGGAGCAATACGACCAGTCGGTCGGCGCCGACACGGTGCAGAGCCCCGGCGGCGACGCGGCGGTCGTGCGAGTCCACGGGTCGAAGAAGGCGCTGGCGATCACCACGGACGTGACCCCGCGCTACTGCTATGCCGACCCGGTCGAGGGCGGGAAGCAGGCCGTCGCCGAGGCCTACCGCAACCTCTGCGCGGTCGGCGCGAAACCGCTCGCGATCACCAACTGCCTCAACTTCGGCAACCCGCAACGGCCCGAGATCATGGGCCAGTTCGTCGGCTGTTTAGAAGGCATGGGTGAAGCCTGCCGGGCGCTCGACTTCCCTGTCGTGAGCGGCAACGTGAGCCTCTACAACGAGACGAAGAACGAGGACGGCAGCAGCCTTGCCATCCTCCCCACCCCCGCAATCGGCGGCGTCGGTTTGCTCGACGATTGGGAGAAGTCGGCGACGATTGCGTTCAAGGCCGAGGGTGAGACGCTCCTTTTACTCGGACATTCCACCGGACATGTCGGGCAATCACTCTGGCTCGAAATCATTCATCAGCGCCGTGAGGGACGACCGCCGCGGGTCGACCTCGCCGTCGAGCGGCGGCTCGGAGAGCTGGTACGGCAGCTGATCGGGGAAGAGCTGATTTTTGCGGCGCACGACGTTTCGGATGGCGGCCCGCTGGTCGCCATCGCGGAAATGGCGCTAGCCGGTTCGACGGGAATCACGCTGACGCTTCCGAACGTCCCCAATCCCGCTGCAATCCTGTTCGGCGAAGATCAGGGTCGCATATTGGTGACCACGGATGATCCGGATGCGGTCATCGCCCGGGCGACCGCGGCAAACATCTTCGCGGCTCCCATCGGAAGGACCGGTGGAGACACGATCGAGGTCGCCAACGTCAGCGTGCCCCTCGCTGACCTTCGAGCCGCGCATGAGGGCTTCTTCCCAAAGTTGATGGGAGCCGACGCGGCGCTCGCTTGATGACATCCGGCTACTTAGGAACGCCGCTCGCCAAGAAGCTGTCGCTGAAGGACGGCATGCGCGTGTGGTGGGACGGGGTGCCTGAGACCGTCCGCGACGAGATCGCGGCGGAGGGTCTGGTTCTTGACCACCTCAACAAGCCCGAGGCTCCAATCGATGCCGCGCATATCTTCGTGACCGAACGCGCGGAGCTCGAGGCCAAGCTGCATCAGCTCCTGCCGCTGCTCGATCCGGCGGGGATGATCTGGGTCAGCTGGCCGAAGAAGGCCTCCAAGGTCCCGACCGACATAACCGAGGACGTGATCCGCGACGTCTGCCTGCCGATGGGCCTGGTCGACGTGAAGGTCTGCGCGGTCGATGCGACCTGGTCGGGCCTCAAACTGGTCGTTCGGCGGCAGAATCGCGACGTTCGCCCGCAGCCGGGTTTACCCGCATGATTTGAAACGGGGAGGAAACGGACATGCTGAGACCCATCGCCATCGCCACCGCCGTCTCCGGCGCGCTCGATATCCTCTTCGCCATGATCCTGACCATGACAATCGGGAAGGGCGATATTCCCGCCATGCTGCGGTTCGTTGCTTCCGGGCCCTTCCCCCAGGCCACGGAGTGGGGAGCTCCGGGGGCCGCCCTCGGGCTCCTCGTCCATTTCTCACTGATGGCGATCATGGCGACGATCTTCGTGCTCGGCGCCCGGCAATATCCCATCATCTTGCAGAGCCCAATCAAGTGGGGCGTGATCTACGGCCTCATCACCTATTTCGCGATGAACTGGATCGTGGTGCACTTCCGGTTCGACACGAGCTTGCCGCCCAAGACGGTGTCGATCGTGACGCAGCTGTTCGCGCACATCTTATTCGTCGGAATCCCGTTCGCGCTGATCACGGCAAGGACCCTGCGTCCGAGCATGGAGACTGCACCCGCATAGTTGCGAACGCTTCGCATTAGCGCTATATTGCAGGAATGATCGTTTGCGTCTGCAATGCCATCACCGAAAAGGACGTGCGCGAGGCCGCGCGGAAAGGCGCACGCTCACCCGAAGCCGCCTACGCCGAATTCGACTCTGAACCGCAATGCGGCTGCTGCCTCGACTACGCCCAAGAGATCATCGACGAGGAGATGGGCAAGCGCCCTCCCCTGCGCATCGTCGCCTGACTTGACCCAAGCCTAGTCCCGGCGCATCCGCCTCCCGCGACGCGACGGAGGCGGGCATGAAGGGCGACAAGAAGGTCCTCGAGCTCTTGAACGAGGCGCTCAAGAACGAGCTCACCGCGACCAACCAATATTGGCTGCACTATCGCCTCCTGGACAATTGGGGGGTGCACAAGCTCGCCGAGTTCGAGCGCAGTGAATCCATCGACGAGATGAAGCACGCGGACCGGCTCTCCGAGCGCATCTTGTTCCTCGACGGCCTGCCCAATTTTCAGCTGCTCGGGCGGCTGCATATCGGCGAGGATGTCGCAGAGATTTTGAAGGGCGACATGGAGCTGGAGCTCGAGGCGCTGAAACAGCTCAAGGGCGCGATCGCGCACTGCGAAAAGGTCAAGGATTACGTCAGCCGCGACCTCTTCTCCGACATCCTCGAGAACGAGGAACAGCATATCGACACGCTGGAGCAGCAGTTCGAAATGATCAAACGGATGGGCATCCAGAACTACATCCAGCTTCAATCGGAGCCGGCGAAGGAGTAAGCCCGCCCGGGGGCATCATGGCGACATTGTCATCGACGGTTCAGTCCGACCGAATCGTCACTCTCGACATCATCCGCGGAGTCGCGGTGATGGGCATTTTCTCGGTCAACGTCGTCGCCTTCGCGATGATCGAATCCGCCTATCTCAATCCGGCGGCATATGGCGGGAATCACGGCCCGAGCCTGTGGCTGTGGGCGACAAACATGATCGTCATCGACGGCAAGATGCGGACGCTCTTTTCGATGCTGTTCGGAGCTTCGATGCTGCTGGTGATCGAGAAAGCCGAAGCGGCAGGGCGATCGGGCTGGTGGACCCATTTCCGGCGGATGATCGCGCTGCTCGGCTTCGGCCTCTTCCATTATTACTTCATTTGGTTCGGCGACATCCTGACGCTTTACGCAGTCGGCGGGCTCATCGCTTATCTATTCCGGCGCCGATCGGTCCGAACGCTGGTGATCGTCGGCTCCGTGCTGCTCGTTGCCAACATGCTGCTGATGGGCGGCTTCGTCTATTCTCAGTACGTCGCCGACGTCGCGGCGCATGCGCCCGGGGCCAGCGCAAAGGCGATCAAGAAATGGAATGAGGGGCTGGGCGATTTCTATCCGAACGCGGCCCGAATTGCGAAAGACAAGGCGCTGCGTCTGGGCAGCTATGCGGCCTTCGTAACTCACAACCTGGCGCGGTGGATGAGCGTGCTTCAAAGCATTCTGCCGTTCCTTGCCGACACGGTCGGGCTGATGTTGTTCGGCATGGCCGGCTACAAGTCGGGCTTCCTGACTGGTGAATGGAGCGACGCGCGCTACCGGCGGATCGTCGCCCCGGCCCTCGCGTTCGGAGCGCTCGGCGGGATCGGCGTGGTCACCTATGACATCCTTTCGCATTTCTATGTCGTCGGGATGTTCGCGGCGTTCCTCATCCTCGATACGCCGTTCGTGACCGTCATGGCGGTCGGCTATGCAGCGGCGATCATCCTTGCTTCGCGCAAGGTCGGGCCGCTGGCCCAGCGGGTCGCCGCGGCCGGGCGCTGCGCCTTCAGCAACTATCTCGGAACCAGCATCGTAGCGACGCTCGTCTTTTGCGGCTGGGGACTGGGCTTCTATGGCTCGCTGCAGCGGTGGCAGGCCTGGCTGCTCGCCCCCGTCCTGTGGTCGATCATGCTGTTGTGGTCGAAACCCTGGCTGGAACGCTTCTACTACGGCGCGTTCGAATGGGCGTGGCGCAGCCTGTCGCGCGGCAAGCTGCAGCCGTTCCGCAGGCCGAAGAGGATTGGTGCGGCCGCGGCCGCCTAGATCCGGCCGAAACCCTGGTTCGTGGCCTTGCGGCCGAAGCCGCCCGGGCCGGCCTGCTGCCCGCGGGTCATCAGCGGGTTGGTCGCCTTGTCGAACAATTCGACCGTCTCGGAGAACAATTTGCGGAGCTGGACCACCTCGGGCACCAGCTCATCGGGGAAGCGGTGGGTTTCGATGCACAGCCGCGCGGTCTTCTCGATCAGCTCCGCCATGACTGCCAGCGGTTCGGCGCCGAGCTGCCGCGCCTCGCCCTTGATGGTGTGGGCGGGAAGGACGAGCGCTGTCGTATTCTCATCACGCATCGCCTGCTCGATCTGGCCAAGCGACTTCGCGCCGTCCTCACGGAAATAGCTGATGATCCGGATGAATCCGGGCCCCAGCTCGGTGCGATTCTTCTCGAATAGCGCCCAATCGACGATGTCCGGCTTCTCGTCGCTCAATGTCCAACCCTCGCTCCCGATTACCTCGGGCATGGTCCCAACTGTGGGACTGGTTACGGCGCAAAGGGTAAAATTCTCCTTATCATTTGCCGCGGTCGAACGGGTTGCTGCGGCCGCGGAAGTCGAGCCGGAGCGGAATTGCGCCAAGCTTGAGGTCGCGGCGAAGGGCGTTGAGGAGGTAGCGGCGGTAGCTCTCGGGAAGCTCATCGGTGCGGTTGCCGAACACGACGAAGCTGGGCGGGCGGGATTTGACCTGGGTGATGTAGCGAAGCTTGATCCTCTTGCCCCTGGGCGCGGGCGGCGGGTTGGCCTCGATCGCATGTTCGAACCAGCGGTTGAGCTCACCGGTCGGGATACGCCTGCCCCACTCGTCCCTGAGGTCGAACGCGACCTTGAGGATCGTATCGATGCCCTTTCCGGTCTTCGCGGAGACCGTGAGAAGTGGTACGTCCCGCAACTGCGCCAGTCCCTCGCCAAGCGCCTCCTTGATCCCGTTGAACAGGGCCGAGGCATGTTCGGCGACGTCCCATTTGTTGACGGCGATGATGAGACCCCGACCCTCTTCGATGACCTGGCTGGCGATGCGCAGGTCCTGCGCCTCCAATCCTCGAGTGGCGTCCAGCAACAGGACTACAACTTCGGAAAAATCGATTGCCCGCTTCGTGTCAGCGGCCGAGAGCCGCTCGAGCTTGTCCTCTACCTTCGCGCGTTTCCTGAGGCCCGCGGTGTCGACCAGCCGCACGGGGCGACCATCCCACTCCCAGTCGAGGCTGATCGAATCGCGCGTGATTCCCGCCTCAGGGCCGGTGATCATCCGTTCCTCGCCGACCATCCGATTGACCAAGGTCGACTTGCCGGCATTCGGCCGCCCGACGACGGCGAGCTTCAGTGGATCATGCCGGTCGGGGAGATTCGCCTCGGCTTCGAAATGCTCATGTTCGACGTGCGGGCGGAGGGCCTCGAACAAGTCGGCGACACCCTCGCCATGCTCGGCGCTGATCGCGACCGGATCGCCGAGGCCCAGGCGAAAGGCCTCGAGGATGCCACTTGTGGCTGCGCTTCCCTCGGCCTTGTTGGCAATGACGATCACCGGTGTGCTCTCGACGCGCAGCCATCGGCCGATTTCCTCGTCGAGCGGGGTCAGGCCCTCGCGGGCATCGATCATGAACAGCGCCGCGTCCGCCTCCCGAACGGCGGCCTCGGTCTGCGCCCGCATGCGGCCGGGGAGCGTATGCGGATCCTCGTCCTCGAACCCGGCGGTGTCGATCACCCTAAAGTTGAGGCCGACCAGCTTCGCCTCACCCTCGCGGCGATCGCGCGTTACCCCGGGCCGGTCGTCGACCAGCGCCAGGCGCCTGCCGACCAGCCGGTTGAACAGGGTCGATTTGCCGACGTTCGGGCGGCCGACGATTGCGACGGTCGGAATGGACATCGCGGCGCGATAGCAGCGCCGCTGCCTAGCGGTAAGCCGTCAGTCGGCCGGCGTCGTCGTAGATGTAGAGAGTCGAATTCGCGACCACGGGCGAGAGGCTGATTCCCGAGCCGACATTGGTCTGGCTCTGGAAAGAACCGGTCGTCGGATCGACGTTGACCATCACCCCGTTCGAGCCGACGACGATCAGCCTTCCCCCGGCGAGCACCGGGCCGGAATAATCGATCTCACCCTTCTTGCTCTTCTGATGCTCAAACGCCGGGAGCTGGTTGATCCAGCGAATGTGCCCGTTCTGGCGGTACACGCACAGCAGCTTCGCGTCGTCGGTGATGACGAAGATCCAGTCTCCGGCGACCCAAGGGGTCGAAATTCCAGCGATATTGAGCTCCCACAGGCGCTGGCCGGTGGTCAGTTCGAGCGCGACCATTCGGCCGCCCTGGCCGATCGCGATCACCTGGCCGCGATCGATCACCGCGTCGGCGTCGATGTCCGAGAGCGACGATACGCTGGTGCGGATGCTGGTCCGCTGAAGCGCGTCCTGCCACACCATGCGTCCGTTCTCGTAGCGGTAGGCGTTGAGTTCGCCCGACGAGAACCCCGCGACTACCGTGCCCTGGCCAACGGCCGGGGAAGCCGATCCGAACACGCCCGCGATTTCGAGCGATGCGGCCTGCGACCAGTTGGTCGAGCCGTCGGATTCCTTGAGCGAATAGATCTGGTTGTCCTGGCTCATCACATAGATTGCACCACTGGCGACGGTGGGAGCACCGCGTAGCGGCCCGCCCGGACGAACCTTCCACGAGATGCCGCCGGTACGCACGTCGAGCGCGGCGACGTAGCCAAGCCCGTTCGTCGCGTAGATGTAGCCATTGTCGTAAGCGATGCCGCCGCCATAGAGCGACGCTTCATTGCCCCTGTCGCTGGGCGTCTGGCTTTCCCAGATTTTGCCACCGGTCCGGGCATCGAAGGCACGAACGGTACCGAGCGTATCGATCGTATAGACCCGGCCGCCGGCGACCACAGGTTCGGAAGCGAGCCGCGCGGTGAGGCTGCTGCCCCGGCCTGCGTCGATATGGAAAGCCGCGCCAAGCGCATTGCCCAGCGCTACCTGGCCGACCGACTTGGATGCATTGCCGCCCGACTGCGTCCATTCAGCATTCACGACCGCATCCGGCAAGGTCATCGGAATGGCCGCGGTCGCGGGATCGACTTGGACGTCGCCTTCGCTGGTCAGGACCGCGATTCGCTCGCCGATCACCGGGGTTTTCGGCTTTCCGCCGCGCTTGAGGATGCTGCAGCCGCTGGCGGCGAGCGCGACCCCGATCATCAACGCAACTCGAAATTTCATGGCTCTCTTCATTATCGATCCTACTGAGCGGGCTTCGGCATCACATTGCTGACATCGACCCCAAGCGAGCTGGCCATTTGCACGGCGCGGCCGCGAAGCGTTTCCGGCGCCTGTTCATCGCGGGCAATGGCGGCGAACAGCCGTCCGGCTTCGGCCTTCTTGCCCTGTTTGATGAGCGCCATTGCGGTGAGCTCCCCGGCGCTTCCGAACCAGGGCGTGCCCGGCTTGGTCAGCGGCTGCATCCGGGCGATGACCTCCTCGGGCTTGAGACTGTCGAACTCGAGCGCCGTCTGGCGGATCAGCGCGAGGTCACGGAAGGGCTTGGGCAAGCTCTTGTCTTCGGCCATTCCGCGGAACTTGGCGATCGCGAGCTTAGGGTCATTCTGCTCGATGGCCATCGCGGCGCGGCCGAAGCTGGCTGACGCACGGACGGCTTTGGAATGGTCCTTCGACAGAGTGTCCAGCCGCGCCGGCGCGGTCTGCGTTTGCCCCTTGGAAACGTCGGTGAACACCTGGGCGAGCTGCTCGACCGCTTTCTCGTTCTGCTTCCGCTGGTAATCCTGCCAATAGATGTAGCCGCCGCTCGCGGCGAGAAACAGCACGACCGCAGCGATGATCCAGCCGGAATATTTCTTCGCCGTGTCCCGAAGCTGGTCGCGGCGGAGATTCTCATCGACTTCGCGAACGAAGGTATCGCTAATATCGGGGGGTTGCGCCAAAGACGTCTCTCAGTTCGCGGGGGTTCTCGATAGGCCGAGCTTCCTTCCCCACCCTAGCTGAATGGAAGCTGGCGCCGCTTCGTCTAGCGGCAACATTGGGAAAGGCAAAGCGTGTTTAGGATTTTGGCCGATAGGTTTGGTCGGCGGTAGGGAAGCTGCGATCGCGGACCTCCGCCGCATAGGCTGCGGCGGCCTCTCCGATGCGGGTGGCGAGGTCGTCGTACCGCTTAACAAAACGCGGGGTTCGCTCGAACAGGCCAAGCATGTCCTCCGTAACCAGCACCTGGCCATCGCAATCCGCCGAGGCGCCAATGCCGATGACAGGAATCTGGACGGACCGTGAAATCCGCGTCGCTATGTCTTCCATCACGCCTTCGACAACGAGGCAGAACGCGCCAGCATTCGCCACCGCCCGGGCGTCAGCTTCAATATGCTTGGCTTCGTCCGCGGCCTTGCCGCGGGCGCCATAGCCGCCGAGCACGTTCACCGCCTGCGGCGTGAGGCCGACGTGGCCGATCACCGGGATTCCGCGGTGGGCCAGGAATTCGATTGTCGGCGCCATCGCTTCGCCGCCCTCGAGCTTGACCGCCGCGCAGCCCGTCTCTTTCATGATCCGCGAGGCGGACTGGAAGGCCTGGTCAGGGGACGCCTCGTAGCTCCCGAACGGCATGTCGACGGCGACCAGCGCATGCCAGCTTCCGCGCACCACCGCGGCGCCGTGCGCGCACATCATTTCCATCGTAACCGGGATCGTCGAGGGCAGGCCGTAAATCACCTGTCCGAGGCTGTCGCCGACCAGCAGCATGTCGCAGTGCGGGTCGAGCAGCTGGGCCATGCGCATCGTGTAGGCGGTGAGCATCACGATCGGCTGATCGGTCTTGCCGTCGATCTTGCGTCCCCGAATCGCCGGAGCGGTCGTTCGCTTGCCCGGAACCGGCGAGGGAGTGGCCCGGCTGGTCGATGTATCGATTGTAAAGGTCGACATGGCACGGGCTTCTAGCGCCGATGCTGCTCCGCAGCAAAACCCGTGGGAAGCACAGTTAACCGACAACGCGCGCAGTTAACGGGAGAAGCGAACGGCTGAAGCGTTTCCCTCCCTTCCACACATGAGGAAAGGATTTCGGATGAAGACGTCGACCCTGCTTGCAACCGGCCTGGCGCTTGCCCTCGGATCGGGCGCTGCCCTCGCGGCTCAGCCAGCCTCGACACCTTCGGCGGCTCCAGCCGCTCAAGCGACCCCCGCGACCCCGGCAACGCCAGCCACCCCGGCCGATCCTGCCGCCGGCACCGCAGCCACACCGGCGACACCCGCAACTCCGGCGGATCCGGCCACGCCGGCTGCGCAGTCCGCGAGCGACGACCCGGCCGCCACCGCTGAACCGACGACGGACACGGGCAAGAAGAAGGGAAAGAAGTCCAAATCGTCTCAGGCTAGCGAGAACGCCGACCCGTCGACCGCGGCGAGTCCCGGCGCCTCAAAGGCAACGAAACCGACGAAACCGAAATAATTTCGGTTGCGCCGGCTACCTTAGCCAGCCTCTCCGCCGGGAATTGCGTGCGAACCAGTAGATCGTCCACGTCAGAATCGTGACGACGACCGCGACGGCAATGTCGTCGCTGCCGAGCAGATCCCGGAGGCGCGGAACGAGCAGAAGGCCGGCAAGCCAGATCGCAACGGCCACGAACGACACGAGTAGCAGCTGTTCGGCGATTCGGCGCCGAAGGACGAGCAGCAATGCTCCCAAAGCGCCTACCCATGCCGCGACGCCATTAGTCAGAATGAGCCAGAGCGGCTGGGCATCGTGAGCGGCGCGCTGGTCGAGCGGCATGGTTGCTGGGTCGGCGCTGACATCCAGCAGGAAAACGGCACAACCCAGCAGCATGAACAACAGCGCGGCGATCGCCGCCGGAATATACCAGCGCGCGATCGGCCGCGTTTCAAGCCCTGAGTTCATGATCGACCTACCCCTATTTGTCCGGTCCGAGCCTCTGTTCCCAACCCGCGCCTTCGGCGAGCGAGATGGAATCGAGGACGGACGTGCTTTGGTCGCGAAGGATGGTGAAGGCGCGGCGAATGGCGCAGGTCGCCTCGTCGTGGCAGTCGCCGCAAGGGGCATAATAATTGACGCTCGCGCATGAAACGAGCGCGATCGGCCCTTCCATCGTCCTGACGATTTCCCCGAACGAGATCTTCTCGGCCTCGCGCGCCAAGCGGTATCCGCCCTTTGGCCCGCGCGCGCTCTTCACCAGGCCGGCTTTCTTCAGGTCGAGCATGATGAGCTCGAGATATTTGGGCGGAACGCGCTGAGTCTCGGCGATACGCGCCAGCTGCACAGGGGTGCCGCCCTGCTCCTCGGCCAGGAACAGCAGCGAACGAAGGGCATAGCGGGTTTTTTGCGCAATCATCTCCGCATCAGCACTAGCGGCGCTGGGGCGATCAGCAAAGACGGGTCCAGCGCCGCCATGAACATCTCTTAATTCCTCCGACAGCGGGCGGAGAGGCGAGGGCGCCTAGTTCGCCCAGCCAGCGGGCCGAGTCCCGCCGCACAAGGAGTATATGTTCAATGAAACGCCTGATTGCTTCGTTTGCCGCTCTCGGCCTGATCGCCGCTCCGGCCCTCGCTACGACCAAAACCGCCGCCAACCAGACCCAGGCTCCGGCCAAGGGCAAGTCGCACAAGAATTCCAGGAACGCCAACAAGGTCGCCAAAGTGAACAAGGCGGCCCCAAGCGCTTCGAAGACCTCCAACTAACTTTCCCGGCCTTCGAAGACCGCCCGGCGCGCGATCGTTCCCCCGTCGCGCCGGGCGGATTCCGTCTTCACGCGGATGAACTCCATTTAACCCGCGATCCAGCACCGTGAGAGCGGCACTCGCTTATTCGCGTCTCCAGCCGGCCAGAGTCCGGCAACCCAGGAGGAAGAAATGAGACAGTTGATTGCGTCTGTTGCGGCTGTCGGCCTGATCGCCAGTCCCGCTCTCGCCGCTTCGAGCACGCCGACCAAGGCGAGCACGACCAAAACGATGACCACCAAAGCAGCCAGCGCCAAGGCGACGACGACCGTGACGACCAAGGTCACCCCGACGTCGACCAAGGGTAAGGCGCATGCGAAGGTCAAGCGGCACCGCAGCCATTCGAAGGCGGCTGTGGCACATGCGGCGCACAAGCCGGCCTCCAAGGCCAAGGCCAAGGCGGCCACCGATACAAGCAAGTCGGGCTAACGTCGCAGGTTACCGCGCGGCGCGAGGTTTCCACGACTCCCCATCCTCCCGCCGCGCGGAGCCATCGTTGGCGCGCATTCGGCTTTGGAAGTAAGAACACGAGCCGGAGATCCTATGGGCCGTAAAATCCTTCTCGTTGAAGACGACCGCGAAACGGCCGGCTATCTCGCCAAGGGCCTGGGCCAGGAAGGTCATAGCGTCGAGCTGGCGACGAACGGTCAGGACGGCCTGTTCCGGGCCACCGACGGCAGCTTCGACCTCGTCATTCTCGACCGGATGCTGCCTGTCCTCGACGGCATTTCCGTACTCCGGGCGCTTCGGGCCGCGCAGATCGACACCCCCGTTCTTGTCCTGTCCGCGCTCGCCTCCGTCGGCGATCGGATCGAGGGCCTGGAGTCCGGATCGGACGATTATCTCGTCAAGCCCTTCTCTTTCGCCGAGCTGCTCGCCCGGGTGAATGCATTGCTGCGCCGTCGCGAAGCGCGAGTCGACCCGGCCGATCATCGGATCGCGGTCGGCGACCTCGAGATCGACCCGCTCTCACGAAGCGTCCGCCGTGCCGGCAAGAAGATTGAGCTGAAGCCGCGCGAATATCTGCTTCTCGAATATTTCGCCCGCAACGAGGGCCGGGTGGTGACCCGCACAATGCTGCTCGAGCAAGTGTGGGATTATCATTTCGACCCGGGCACCAATGTTATCGACGTTCACGTCAGCCGCCTGCGGCGCAAGCTCGAGGAAGGTTTCGACAAGCCGCTGCTCCATACCGTTCGCGGCGCGGGCTATATGCTCGCAGCTTGAGCCGGTTTCCCACAACTCTACGGATCGCGCTGCTCGCGGGGCTGCTCGCCCTCGTATCGAACCTGATCGTGCTCGGGTTCATTCAGCTCAGAACCCACGACGAGGCAATTTCCGAGCAGCGGCGCCAGGTCGTCGAGCAGGGCACGGTCCTCGCCGACATATTCCGCACCGGAGGAATGCGCGCCCTCACCGACGGCATCGAAGATACGGTGACCTATGGCGACCCGCAGACCGCCGTCGGCCTGTTCGATTCGCGCGGGCACGAAGTATTGGGCAACCTGGCGGCGGTGCCGGTGACCCACGGCGCGATCCGCGAGGGTTATCAAAGCGCGCTGATCCGCCTGGAGCACCAGACTGCGACCCGCGAGGCGGCGATCGTCGCTCATCGGCTGCCTCATGGAGAATGGCTGATCAGCGGCCGCACGGTCGGCTACGGATTCGCGCTCCGCGAAACGCTGGAGCGATCTTTGCTTATCGCCCTCGTCGTCGCCATCCTGCTCGGGCTTGGCTGCGGTATCATCCTCGCCCAATTCGTCGGCCGCCGAGTCGGCAAGATCGTCGCCGTGACCGACCGGATCAGCGGGCGCGATCTCACTCGGCGCATCCCGCCGTCAGGAGGCGGCGACGCGTTCGATCGGCTGGGGCAGCGAATCAACGAGATGCTCGATCGCATCAGCGGCCTGATGGAAGAGCTGCGGATGGTCACCGATTCGCTGGCACACGACTTGCGCTCACCGGTCAGCCGGCTGCGCTCGGCGGCTCACGCGGCGGCCGAGACCAGCGATCCGGCCGAGCGCGACCAGCAGCTCGCCAGCGTCGTCCGACAGGCGGACTCGCTGATGCGTATCCTCACGACCGCGCTGGAGATCAGCCGATCCGAGGCGCTCACCAGCCGCAGTCAATTCAACCGCTTCGACGTGGGCTCGCTCGGGGCAGAGCTCAGCGAGATGTACGAGCCCGTCGCCGAGGAGGCTGGAGCGGTGCTTCGCTTCCATCGTCCAGAACAGCCGGTCGAGCTGTTCGGCCATCGCCAGCTGATCGCCCAGGCGGTCAGCAACCTCGTCGAAAACGCCGTTCGCTATGGGGCTTCGGGCGGCGCAATCGACGTGACGGTTGGGGAGGACGGGAAGCGCCTCGCGATCACCGTTGCCGATCAGGGGCCGGGGATTCCCGAGGAACTCCGGGCGGAGGCGCTTAGGCGGTTCGGGAGGCTCGATTCGAGCCGGTCCGAAGAAGGCGCGGGCCTGGGCCTCGCGCTCGTCCGTGCGATCGCGCATCTCCACGACGGGGAACTGGTGCTCGAGGACAACAAGCCGGGACTTATCGCGGTCCTGCGGTTGCCCTTACTTGAGGCACGTCACGGCGGCACCGGCGTTTAGAAGCGCGAGCAGGCAGTTCTATAGCGAACGAACCCGATTCGCCGCCAAGGAGATCGCTCGTGACGGATCAGCTGGAAGCAACCGAAGTCCAACCGGACGCGGCCCGCGAGGCGCAGCTGTTGCAGACGGTAAACCCGGCAACAGGCGAGCCTGGGCGCAGCTACGAACAGCACAATCTAGATGAGGCCCGGGCGGCCGCGGCCGCGGCGCACAAAGCGTTCGAGCAATGGCGCCGCACGACATTCGCGGACCGGGCTTCGGTAGTCCGCAAGGCGGCCGCCATCCTGCGGGAGCGAAAGGACGAGTTCGCACTGCTGATGACCGAGGAAATGGGCAAGACGCTCGACGACGGCCGTAGCGAGGTCGAGAAATGCGCATTCCATTGCGACTGGTTCGCCGATCACGCGCAAGCCTATCTCGCCGATGAGCCGGTCGACATCGGCGGGCCCGAAGCCTTCATCACCTACAACCCGCTGGGGGTCGTGCTCGCGGTCATGCCGTGGAATTTTCCCTTCTGGCAGGTCTTCCGCTTCGCCGCCCCGGCGCTGATGGCGGGGAACGGCGCGCTCCTGAAGCACGCCAGCAACGTTCCGGGCTGCGCGCTCGCGATCGAAGAGGTTCTTCACCAGGCCGGGGTTCCGAACGAGCTGTTCCGCACATTGTTGCTGTCGAGCGGCGATGTGAAAGAGCTGATCGAGGATCCGAATGTCGCGGCGGTCACGCTGACCGGTAGCGTCGGCGCGGGAAAGAGCGTCGCAACCGCCGCCGGCGGAGTGCTCAAGAAGTGCGTGCTCGAGCTCGGCGGATCCGACGCCTACGTCGTTCTCGAGGATGCAGACATGGAGGCCGCGGCGAGAGTCGCGGCGACGGCACGGATGGTGAACGGCGGTCAGAGCTGCATCGCCGGCAAGCGCTTCATCGTCGTCCGCCATGTACTGGAGCAATTCGAAAGCGCGCTTGCCGCCGCAATGCGCGCCTATGAAATGGCAGACCCGCGGCGTGAGGGGACAAAGCTCGGACCGATGCAGAGCGTCAAGGCGCGTGACGAGATTCACCGGCAAGTCAGCGAGAGCGTCCGCAAGGGCGCCCGGCTGCTGCTTGGCGGCAAGATTCCCGACCGGCCCGGGGCCTGGTACCCGGCGACGGTGCTCACCAACGTGTTGCCCGGCCAGCCCGCGCACGACGAGGAGGTGTTCGGCCCCGTCGCCGCAATCATCGCCGCGGAAGACGAGCGCGACGCGATCCGCATCGCAAATGCCAGCGAATTCGGGCTGGGCTCGGGCGTCCTTACCGGCGATATCGACCGCGGCCGGCGGGTCGCTGCAGAGGAGCTCGAAGCTGGTCTGAGCTTCGTCAACGAGAACGTCCGCTCCGACTCGCGAATGCCGTTCGGCGGGGTCAAGCATTCGGGCTACGGCCGCGAATGCTCGGCGTTCGGAATCCGCGAGTTCACCAATATCAAGAGCGTGCACGTGAGGCCGCTCGAGCATTCGGGCGGCAGCGCGGTCGAATAGGTCAGCCCTCGATAATGACCTTCGTTCCGACCTGAGTCAGGCCGAACAGCTTCTCGGCAAACTTGAGCGGCAGGCGGACGCAGCCGTGGCTTGCCGGATAGCCGGGGTTGGGTCCGGCATGGAAGGCGATGCCCATGGGATCGTACATCTGCATGAACGGCATCGGCGCATTGTCGTACTTGCGGCTGTAGCCCTTCACCTTCTTGAGCATGACCGACCAGAAGCCGAGCGGAGTCTCGCGGCCCTTCTTGCCGGTGGAAATCGTGGCCACGCCGACCAGCTTGTCGTCGCGGTAGACGTAGAACAGCTGGGTCAGCGTATCGATCACGACCTTCGTGTCACCGGCCTGGGGGACTTCGGCCGCCCATTTGAACTCGCCCGGCTTCATGTAAAGCGGACCGAACAAGGCGACCGCGTCCTTATGCGCCTGCGGAGCATTGCCCTGCGTCCAGCGGTAAGGCAGCTCGACCGGCGGCGGCGCGGGAGGTGGGGCGTGGACAACCTTCGGTGCGGTGGCGCAGCCGGCGAGAAGCGCAGCGCCGAAGGCTGCAACGATGACATTCCTGCTGATCCGCACTGCCCATCCCCGATTTGACACGCTTAGCCGTTGAACAGCGCAAGGTCGGCCCGAGAGTCAATCCGTCGGTAAACGAGAATTTAGCGGTTAACCTACTTCCAGGTCGTCGCGCCTTTGGGAAACCCGTCGCGCTGAACCCGTACGATGCAGAAGCGCTGACCGCTCGGCGCACGCATGACGACCCAGCGTTCCAGGCGCTGGTCGACGGTCGCCCCGAGCTTTTCCAGCCGCTCGACCTCGGCAGGGATATCGTCAGTCTCGATGTCGATATGCACCCGGCTTTCATGATCGACGCGCTGGATCTGGACGCTGATTTCGTCAGGCGGTGTCTCCAGCATCACGTAATTGCCGCGCGTGCCGGGATGGTCGGGATCGATCGAGCGTCCCAGGGCTTCGGCCCAGAAGCGCGCCGCGGCGTCGATGTCGTCGACGTTGCAGTCGATCAGTATCCCGTTGATGCGTGAGCGGTGCATCGCGTCACTCCCACTCAATCGTCCCCGGGGGTTTCGAGGTGTAATCGTAGACCACCCGGTTGATACCCTGGACTTCATTGACGATCCGCGTGGCGACGCGGCTGAGGAATTCCGGATCGAAATGGAAGACGTCGGCCGTCATACCGTCGACGGACGTCACGGCCCTCAGCCCGCAAACGTAGTCGTAAGTGCGAAAGTCCCCCATCACGCCCACGGTGCGCACCGGAAGGAGCACGGCGAACGCCTGCCAGATCGCATCGTACAGGCCGGCGTTTCGAATCTCCTCGAGATAGACGGCGTCCGCCTTCCTCAGGATGTCGCACTTCTCACGCGTGACTTCGCCTGGGATTCGGATCGCGAGCCCAGGCCCGGGGAAGGGATGGCGCTGCACGAACGCCTCGGGCAGGCCGAGCTCGCGGCCGAGTTCGCGCACCTCGTCCTTGAAGAGTTCCCGCAGCGGCTCGACGAGCTTCATGTTCATCCGCTCGGGCAGGCCTCCGACATTGTGGTGGCTCTTGATCGTGACCGAGGGACCGCCGGTGAAGCTGACGCTCTCGATCACGTCGGGGTAGAGCGTGCCCTGGGCGAGGAAATCGGCGCCACCGATCTTCTTCGCCTCGGCTTCGAATACGCTGATGAATTCCGACCCGATGAACTTGCGCTTGGCTTCGGGGTCGTCGACGCCCCCTAGCCCGCCAAGGAAGTCCGCGCTCGCATCCACGTGGATGAGGGGGATGTTGTAGCTGTTGCGGAACAGGCTAACGACTTGCTCGGCCTCGCCGAGGCGCATCAGCCCATGGTCGACGAACACGCAGGTGAGCTGGTCGCCGATCGCCTCGTGGATCAACACCGCGGCGACAGCGCTGTCGACGCCGCCGGAAAGACCGCAGATGACTCGGCCACCGCCGACCTGTTCGCGGATGTCGGCGATCTTCGCGTCGCGGAAGCTCGCCATGGTCCAGTCGCCAGCGCAGCCGCAAACGTGGCGCACGAAATTGGCGAGCAATTTGCCGCCGTCGGGCGTGTGCACGACTTCCGGGTGGAACATCAGCGAGTAGCGCCTGGCATCCTCGTTGGTGGCGATCGCGAACGGCGCGCCTTCGGACCGCGCGACCACCTCGAAGTCGGGCGCCAGAGTTTCTACCCGGTCGCCGTGGCTCATCCACACCTGATGCTTTTCGCCGACATTCCAAAGTCCATCGAAAAGCGCCGAAGGAGCCGCGATCTCGATGAACGCCCGGCCGAATTCCTTCTGGTCGGAAGTGACGACCTTGCCTCCCAATTGCTGATGCAAGGTCTGCTGGCCGTAACAGATGGCCAGCAGCGGGACGCCGCTGTCGAACATGATTTGCGGAGCTCGCGGACTGTCCGCTTCAGTCACCGAAGCCGGACCGCCCGAGAAGATGACGCCTTTAGGGCGGAGTCGCCTGAACGCGTCCTCGGCCGCATTGAACGGGGCGATCTCGGAATAGACCCCGGCCTCGCGAACGCGCCTGGCAATCAGCTGCGTCACCTGGCTGCCGAAGTCGACGATGAGAATGGATTCGGTGGGCTGGACCGTCATGGCGGGCCGATAGAGAGCATCGCCGCGCGAGTAAACCTTGCCGATGTTTGCTGCTGTTTCGAACGGCAAGCCATGCTATGAGGTTTCCGCCGGATCGCTGGGTTGGGGGAAACCCATGAGCATCGACTGGGAAGTCGCCAAGGTCTGGTTCGTCGTCATCGCGCTGATCGCGTTCAACCTGCCGATCGGCGTCGCCGCGTGGAAATTCCGCAACACGACCGGCCTCGGCGAGGTCCTTCAGGAGAAGGACACCGAGGGGAATGATACTGGGGCGTTAAGCTACAGCCGGGTGACGGGCCTCATCGGCGCTGTGGTCGTAGCGTCGCTGTTCTGGGTCATGAGCAACGTCGCGATTGCGATCGCGATCCTCGATCCGACGGAGCTTCCGGACATCCTCAACGGCGTCACGAAGCTATTCTTCGTCGGCGCGGCGCTGTTCCTGCCCTACGCGTTCAATCAGCTCAAATCACTCGTCCAATAGGCGCGGCTCATGGCGAAAGCTCCTGCGAAGCCGCGCCCGACGAGGCGAAGGCGCCGCTCCCAACCCGAGCGCAAGCGCTCGAATGCCGGCCGAGTCATCGGCGCGGCGATCGGAATCGCGGCCGCGGCCGGCGTGGGCACCGGCCTGAACACCCCGGTCACCGAAGTGCACGGTCCGACATGCGGGGGGACTGAGCGGTGGAATGTCAAATCGGCCAATGATCCGGACGCTTCGAAAATCGATCCTAATCCGCAGGGTCCGTTCACAGTTGCCCAGATGAACCAGATTCTACCGGGCCCACTCAGTCCCGGCGGTCGGATGGCGGCCGAGAAGAAGCAATACACGATCCGCGGCTTCCTTTCCTTCTTCAAGGAGGAGGACGACGGCGATTATCACGTTGTGATCACCGACCAGCCCGGCGATTTTGCGAAGGGCCAGAACACGCCTCCGAACGGCCGCAGCATGGTGGTCGAGTTCCCCGATGTTAAATGCCTCAGCGGCAAGAGCGGGTTGGGGCCGCACTCGTCGGTATTTGCCCCGCAACTGGCCGAGGCGCGCCTCGCCTTCGAGAAGCATACGGGCAGCATCAGTGGATCGAAAATCACCACGCAGATCCCGGTGACGGTCACTGGCGTCGGCTTCTTCGACCGCGCGCATGGCCAGAAAGGCCGGGCGACGGAGCGTGCACAACCGGACGGTCGCGAGGTCGTGATCGAGCTTCATCCGGTGACGGAGATCACGTTCGACGCGGAACCCGATCCGGACTGATTGTTAAGTGATAACTTAAGTGTCTTGACGCCTGACCGACGGCTCGATAGTTAAGCTCATGCTTAACGATTCGTCGCAGCTCGACCGCGCTTTTTCAGCGCTCGCCGACCCGGTCCGCAGGGGCATGCTCGCCCGACTTTCGCTGGGCCCTGCCTCGGTCAGCGAGCTCGCAGCGCCCCTGCCGATCAGCCTGCCCGCCGTGCTCCAGCACCTAAAGGCGCTGGAACTGAGCGGCCTGGTTGCGTCGGAAAAGAAGGGCCGCGTGCGGACCGTTCACATGGAGCCCAATGCACTGATGGCCGCCGAAAGCTGGCTCATCCGAAGGCGCCAGGAATTGGAAGCCCAGCTCGACCGTTTCGAACAGCATTTGGCGACACTGAAGGGAAGCGATTGATGAGTTGCAAGACCAGCACCACGGACCGGATATTGTTGAGTTCGGGAGGCATCGCCGCGCTCCTCTTCTGCAGCATCGCAACCTATGAAATGTCGACCCGTCCCGGCTTTGATATCCGGCGGCACGCGATCAGCATGCTGAGCCTCGGTGACCGCGGCTGGATCATGGCCGCAACGTTCATCGGATCCGGCGTACTGACTTTGCTCTGCGCAGCAGGGCTCAGCCGAGTGGTACGTGGAAGCTGGCTGGCGTTCCTGATCGGAATCTACGGACTGGGCCTCATTGCGGCCGGAATATTCCCGGCCCCCGCGAGTTTCGGTTTCCCTCCCGGAACGCCCGACCAACAGGTGCCGGTGATGACCGGCAGCGCCATCATTCACTCTATGTCCTTCATGCTCGCCTTCACGTCGCTGACGATTGCCTGCTTCGTTGCGGCACGGCACCTGTCGGGCGGTGCGGCAACATCCTCCCGCCTCGCGGGGGTCGCCATGCCTGTCCTCGTAGTACTCGGAATGACGAGCATCATCCCCACGGGCATCGCCTTCTATGTCGCCGCGATCGTCGGATGGGGTTGGCTCGCGCTGATCGTCATGGCGCTTGCGGATGCCTCCACTGAGTCCGGTCAGCCGGCCCAATCACTGACCTGATCCTTTACGGAGAATGCGATGACCTTCGAAGCCTACCTCACCAATATTCACGCCAAGACCGGCAAGAGTCCGGAGGATTTCCATGCCCTCGCGATCGAAAAGGGGCTGATGAACGCCGATACCAAAGCGATGCAGATCGTCGCCTGGCTGAAGGAGGAATTCGCCCTGGGCCACGGTCACGCAATGGCGATCTGGTGCGCATTCCAAAAGAACGGCTGGACTGGGCCTAACTGAAGACTTCCATCTTAAAGGAGACCGCAATGAATACTGACCTGATCCTAGAACGCACGCTCGATGCGCCGATCGAGCTCGTATGGGAGGCGTACACCAACCCCGAACATATCAAGCAATGGTTCGCCCCCAAGCCCTATCAAATCACCGAGTGCGAGTTCGATCTTCACCCCGGCGGGATCTTTCGAATCCGCATGGTCGGCCCGGATGGGTTCGACACCGGGCATGGAGTCCCTGGCTGCGTGCTCGAGGTCATCGATCGCGAAAAGCTGACCTGGACCAGCGCGCTCGGTCCCGGATATCGGCCGAACCTGTCAGGCGAAGGCTGTGAGAGCTTTCCCTTCACCGCGGTGGTGACCTTCGCCGACGCCGGGAACGGCAAGACGGCCTACCGGGCGGTCGCGCTCCATAAGGATGTCGCGGACCGCGAGAAGCATGAACAAATGGGCTTCAACGAAGGCTGGGGAACCGTCGCCGGTCAGCTCGAAGACTTCGCGCAGAGCCTCGCCGCCAACGTCTAAGCGGCTAGCAGTAAGTCAGCTGCTTCGGCGGTAGCCGAATGACCAATGCCGAGCTCATCGAGCAGGCGTCCAAGCTCATCGAGGGTGAGGAAGCCGGAGCACGGGTAAGCACCGGGTTCCGGCTTCCAGCCGTCACGCAGACGGCGGATCAGGGCGAGCGCCGGAATGACCGGCACAAAGGGACCAAGGTTTGCGGCCGCGTCGAGCATCCATTTTGCAGTCGCCGGCTCGCCGTTCTGCCCCACGCCCGACGCTTCGACGATCATCGCGCCGCGGTCGCTGCCGAGCGGACATAATTGGCGGGCCATCCACAGGAGGGCACCAGCGGCCGGACGAAGCGATGCAACCCAGCCCCAACGCACTGGCAGCGACAGTAGCCATAGACCGAGGTGAAGAAACGGCAGCTCGAGCCCGGCGACAAACTCAGCCGAGCGGGTCGGCCGATAACGCTCGACGAGCAGTTCCTGCTCGGGCGTGTCGCATACGCTCGCCCAGCGCTTGCCCGCCGAGCCGCAGTCGATCCGGCCCTGGAGCGACCAGCCGGCAATTTCCCGCCATTCACCGGAACGGAAAACCCGGACGGGTTTCCCAACATAGGACAGGATTGCCTCAACCACCGACCGGCCGCGCGGCGCCCGATTACCTGGGAATATGCCGATGCGGATGTCGTCAATGCGACGCCAATGCGCCGTCAGCTCGTCAAGCACCGCGTGCGAAAGTGCTGGGATCGAACTCGCGCCGGAAATGACTGCGGTTCCAGCCTGGCGTGCGGCCTGGTTGGAGCGTCGAATCGAGCAGACAAATTCGCGCCCGTCGGCCAAATCGATATAGTTGACTTGAGCCGCGATGCATTGCTCGATCAAGCTGGTGCGCGAGCCCTGAAACGGTCCCGCGCAATCGATCACAAGATCGAACCCCGCGAGTTCGCTGGCGCAGATACGTTCGCGATCCACAAACTGGACCGCGCTCCCGAGAGTCGCGGCGAGCGAGTCGAGCGGGCGTAGCCGCCGCCCACCGAGGGTCAGGCGCACGCCCCGCTCGCGAGCCGCAAGTCGCGCGAGGCGCGAGCCGAACACGCCGCTCGCGCCGACGATAAAGACCTGGATTTCTCGCTCAATCGACATCGTCGAACAGTATCTCCTGGCGGATCAGCGTGCCGGCGAGGGGGTGAACCACCTCGAGTCCGAAGAGGAAACTGGCGCCGGCGACCTGGCGGTGGGTGACTCGAGTAACGCCCGGGGTAAGGGCGAGCGGCAGACGCGTTCGCCGCGGACCGATTTGGAAGAAGTAATGGTCGCTGACGAAGGCAATGCCGTCGCTTAGCGTCTCCATGCGCAGTGCCATGCCAAGCCCGCCGCCGAGATATTCCTCCAGACCAGTCGGACCGCAAAAGCGCTTGGCGCTGTGAATGACCTGCGGGAAGCCGCTGGGACGCGCATAAATGCGGGTCCAGTTTTGTCCTCCGCCGCTGCTGTCTTCGCTGACTGCGACCAGGGCGCCGCCGCCCGATTTGCCATTGAGCGGCAGCGGCGCACCGACCAGCCGGCAAAGCTGCGCCAGCAGCCATCCCAGACGCGATACCCGCATTTCGACCACCAATCCGCGATAGAGCGCGACTTGCGCGCCGCTGAGGCGCTTCGAGAAGCGCCGTTGGACTTCGACCGGCAATAAGTCCCATGCCTCCGCTCCAACCAGGGCGCGAAAACGAAGATCGTGCAGGCGCGCCTCGGTCCACTGGGGCTGTTTTGGCAGCTGATGCAGGATTGCGCCCATCTCAGATCCCTTCCAGCCGCCGAATTCAGGCGGCCTTGGTTTTCGCCCGGCCGAGGAAGCGCGTGACCCTCGCGCCCATCTTGATCAGCGTCATCAAGGTCGATTTCGGCACCTGCATCATTTCGTCGTGCCAGCGCGACATGGTCGTGACGAAATCGAGCATGGCATTCAGCCGCTGTTTGGCGACCGCTGAAATATCGGGATCACGCTCGGCGTCGGCGGTGCAGGCCCGAAGCGCGGCCTCGGCCGGATCGACCTCACGAGCCTTGCGGCCCTTGGCGATGCGGGTGACGATCTCCCAAATGTCGGTCTCGGCCGCAAAGTGATCGCGGCGATCGCCCAGCAGGGGCACACGGTGAATCAGGCCCCAGCTCAGGAGCTCCTTGATCGAATTGGAGACGTTGGAGCGGGCGAGCCCAAGCTGGTCGGCAATCGTTTCGGCAGTGAGTGGCTGTTCGGACAAATACAGCAGAGCATGGATCTGGGCGACCGAGCGGTTGACCCCCCACTGGCTTCCGAGATCGCCCCAGTGCAGCACGAACCGGGTAACAGCAGCTGACAGAGGTTCAGTATTGTCATTTATTTCTGTCATGACAGAATTATCTGTCACTAACGTTGAATCGAGTCAATATGTGAACAAAAAAAGCGCGGACGCTGAAACCAGCGCCCGCGCTCCACTCTGCCCCCTAAAGCTTAGTAGCGGCGATAGCCGTACTGGCTGTAGTCGTATGGCGTATAGCCGTAGCTATTCGAACGGTTCACGCGATCGATGTCGATGTCGCTGATGAACCCGCGATAGTCGGTCTTGCACTTCCACGTGAGGTCGACCTGGCCCTGGCCAGCGTAGCCGTAACCGTAGCCTGCGTTCATGCCGCTGCTTGCGACACCGCGAACCGTCAGGCCGCCGCTCGAGCGCGGCTCGACACGGCTGATCCCGAGGACCCGGGCATTGCCGTAGCCGTAGCCATTATAGCCTCCGTACGGATTGCCGTACGCGCCGTAGCCGCCGTACGCGCCGTACCCGCCGTTACCGCCGTTGAGACGCTGCTGCACCGCGGCAGCGCATTGATTCACAATGGCCTGCTGGTTGTTGTAGCCATAGCCGTTGCCATAGCCACCGCCGCCCAGCACTTGGTTCAGCACCTGGCCGATGACGTTGCCGCCACCGTAAGGATTACCGTAGCCCGGATAATATTGCGCGGCGGCGGGCGCCGCACTCATCAGCGCGGCAGCGGCGACGCCGCCCGCAATCACAAACTTCAAAGCCGTCATGGCCCGTCTCCTAAAAACGCGCCGACCGTAAAACGCACGGCGGCCTTGTTGGGGCTCAGTATCGTTGCGGCGCTGCACAACGGCTGAACCAAGCGTTTGCCGCGGTTCAGGATCGTTAACGAAAGCCCTTGCAGGTCAAGAGCTTATCCGTGCAGCAGATCGACTCCGATCGCCGAATGCAGGAACAGGCCGACCGCCAGATCCTCGTGGATCGCGGAATGATCGAATCCGTGGCCTGCCGGTGCCTCGCTGGAGAGACTGACCACGCTCGACGCGCTCGACGTGAAGATGAAATCGCTCGCGTGCAGCTGGTTGGGCTTATAGCCGTCGACCTGCAGCGAATCCCCCGTTCCCCAGGTGATGACCGTGTTGCTCCCGACCTTGGTGAGCGTGAGATCGCTGAAATCGTCGACCCCGCTAACCCCCTGGAACACGATCTTGTCCGTGTTGCCGAAGTCGGTGATGCGGTCGTTGCCGCTGCTGTTCTCGATCACGAAACGGTCGTCGTTCTGGTTGCCGGTCATGACATCGTTGCCCCGGCCGCCGTAGAATGTGTCATTGCCCCTGCCGCCGATCAGCGTGTCGTTGCCCGCAGCGGGACCCGAACCGTCATCGGCTTCGCCGAACAAGGCGATCGGGCCCGATCCGCCGGCGCTGTCGGCCGTGTCGACCCAGATCCGGCCATCGCCGTAGAGCGTGTCATTGCCGTCGCCGCCCGACAGCGTATCGTTGCCGAAGTCGCCGAGAATGATGTTGGCGCCACTGTTGCCGGTTAGGGCGTCGTCGAACAGCGAGCCCGAGACATTCTCGAACCCGCTGGTGTTCATCATCCCCTGCTCGGTGTCCTGCGCCGCACCCTGGAGCGCCAGGCTGTAGGTCACACCTGCGGCGCTGATTTCGACATGGCCGCCCAGGAACGACAGCGTATCCGTCCCGGTCCCGCCGTCGAGCGTATCGTCGCCGCCGCCAGTTTCCAGCACGTCATTGCCGGCCCCGCCGGTAAGCGTATCGTCACCGGTGCCGCCGCCGGCCACCCCGTCGGATCCGTCCCACAACCAGTTGTCGCCGCCATTGCCGATCAACGTATCGCCCAGCGTCGTGCCGGACGCATGCTCAATTCCGATCAACGTATCCATGCCCTGGCCAGTGTCCTGCGCCACGCCCTGGATGTTGAGGTCGAAATGGATGCCCACCACCGGGGTCGGCACGAAGGACGACACCCGATCATAGCCGGCTCCGCCGTCAAGCGTGTCGGCGCCGTCGCTGCCGCGAAGGAAATCGTTGCCGTTGCCGCCCAGCATGATGTCGTCGCCGCCGCGGCCGAAGAGGGCGTCGCCGCCATCTCCGCCGGTCAGGACGTTGGCATCGTTGTTGCCGTTGATGAAGTCGTTGAACGCCGATCCGCTGATATTCTCGATGCTGATCAGCGTGTCATTTTCCGTGCCTGCTTCATTCGTCGCGAAGCCGTTGCCGCCGGTGCCCAGCCCGACAGTGACCGCCTCGGTCCATGACGCGAAGCTGGCGGTGTCGTTGCCGCCGCCGCCGTTCATGATGTCGTCGCCGGCCCCGCCATCGAGCGTGTCGTTCCCGTCGATGAGCAAGGGATCGAGCGAGGTGACATCGGCCCAGGTCGTGATCGGGCCAGAACCGCCGGTCTGATGCGTGTCGACGTGGATTCGGCCATCGCCATAGAGCGTGTCGCTCCCTGCACCGCCCAGGAGCGTGTCGTTGCCGGTGTCTCCGGCGATGACATTGTCGCCGCCGTCGCCAGTGAGATTGTCGTCGTAGAGCGAACCGGACAGATTCTCGAACCCGGTCGCATTCATCATGCCTTGCTCGGTATCCTGAGCCGCGCCCTGCAGCGCGAGGCTCACCGTAACTCCAGCCGAGGTGATTTCACTCTGACCCCCAAGCAGCGACCAGGTATCAATTCCGGTCCCACCGTCGAGCGTGTCGTTGCCGTTGCCGACCTCGACGAGATCGTTGCCGCCGCCAGCGCTAATATTGTCGTCGCCGGTGGCTGCGACGGTCGCGTCGCCGTCCGATCCATCCCACAGCCAGTTGTCGCCACCGTTGCCGATCAACGTGTCGTCGAGAACGGTGCCGGACGCATGTTCGATGTTGAGCAGGATATCCATGCCCTGCCCGGTGTCCTGGGCAGTCCCATCCTGATGGTTGAGATCGAAGGTAATTCCGCTGGTCGGAGAGACGACGAACGACGACACGCGGTCCCAGCCGGCGCCGCCGTCCATGTAATCCGCCCCATCGCTGCCGCGCAGGAAGTCGTCGCCGTTGCCGCCGAGCATCGTGTCGTTGCCGCCGCGGCCGAACAGATTGTCGTGGCCGTCCCCGCCGGTGAGGACATTGTCTGAGTCATTGCCGTTGAGCGAGTCATTGAAACCGGACCCGGTCAAATTCTCGATGCCGGTAAAGAAGTCGAATTCGGTGCCCGAAAGATTTTCGGCGGAACCGCTGCCGCTATTGCCGAGGCCGGCGAAAACGCCTTCCGTCGAAGAAGCGAAGCTGGCCGTGTCGGTCCCGGCTCCGCCATTCAAGGTGTCATCGCCGGCACCCCCGTCGAGTAGGTCGTTGTCGTCGCCACCGTTAAGCGTGTCGGTCCCGTCGAGCCCAAAAAGCTCGTCATTGCCTTCAAAGCCGTTGATCGTGTCGTCGCCATTGGTCCCGACCAGCGCGGTTGCGCCCGCGTCGTCACCCGGAGTGCCGTTGATGGTTGCCATAGCTTTTCCCCTGCTGGCCGGCCGATGCGCCGGCTACGCGCCCAGGGGTATCGCAAGCTCAAGTCTAGCCGATGACTCGGCGGCGCCCCCGAGAGTCGAATCGGGAAGCTAACGCCGGTTAAACAAATGGCAAGCGCAGGCTAGGTTAATTCTGTCCCGGATTGAGACAGTCAAGTGATGGGCCGCGTCAGGCCGCTTCGAACTCTTCCTCGGTCATGACCGGGCCGGAATCCTGGCCTTTGGCGGATTCGTCGCGGTCGACGAACTCGATCACCGCGATCGGCGCCGCGTCGGACGCTCGAATGCCCGCCTTGATGATCCGCGTGTAGCCGCCGTTGCGGGCGGCGTAGCGCGGGCCGAGCACGTCGAACAGCTTGGCGAGTTGCGCATCGTCCATCAGCCGCGACTGAGCGATCCGGCGGTTCGAGAGGCCGCCGTGCTTGGCGAGCGTGATCAACTTCTCGACGTACGGCCGAAGCTCCTTCGCCTTGGCGGTCGTCGTGGTGATCTGCTCGTGCTTGATGAGCGCGGCCGCCATGTTGCGGAACAATGCCGTACGGTGGCTCGAGGTGCGCTGAAGTTTACGATGGCCAACACGATGGCGCATGGTCGTCTCCGTTCGTCAGGGGTCCGTACGAGGTAACCCCGGCCAGGCGGACTTGATCGCGGGAGCCGCCCTTATCCCGTCACTTTTCTTGGGAGCGCGCCCTCAAGCGGAGATGGGCGCCGAAGTCAAGACTCGTCGACCCAATCGGCGCGCAGGCGCTTGACTGCGAACAGCATCACCAACGCGGCGAGGAGATAGAAGCCGACCACGCTGACCGCCGCATACCGCAATGCCTCCGTGCCGAAGCGCTCCGTAAACAGGCCGGACATTGCACCAATCAGGACCGGACCGACGCCGAGACCGATGAGGTTGTTGATCAAGAGGAAGCTGGCCGAGGCGGTCGAGCGCATCGGCCTGGATACGAGATGCTGGACCGCGGTGGTCACAGGCCCCAGCCAGAGGATGTTGAGCGCGTTGGGAATGAGCAGCAACGGCCAGGCCGCCCACGGGTCGGACGACATCAATCCCAGCGCAAAGGTAGGCGCGGTGATGAGCCAGGCAATTGCCGGCAGGCGAGCGTACCAACGGCGATCGGCTTGCCCCAGCCGGTCCGCGAGCCACCCGCCCGCAAATACCCCGGCCGTACCGCCAATCACAAAGATCGACGCAAGGAATTGGCCCCGTTCGACAAGGGTGAAGCCAAAGCTGCGTTCAAGGACGGTGGGAGTCCACGCCAAGAGTCCGTAGCCCGCGAGCGAGCTGCAGGACGCAGCAAACCCCATCAGCCAAAAAGTGGGCTTGCGCGCAATGATCGCGAACACGTGCCAGACAGGCACCTGCTCGCTCGTCGCGATCCCCTTTCGGGGAAGATCGCGCACAAAGATCAGAATGATCGGCGCGAGGATCAGCCCTGCGAGCCCCATCACCAAGAAGGCCGCACGCCAATCGATCCAGGATGCGAGATAAGCGCCCATCAGGGTTCCGCCGGCGAGGCCGAGGGGAATCCCCAGCGAAAAAATGGCCAATGCCCGGGCCCGTCGCTCGGGCGGGAAGTAGTCGGCGATCAGGGCGTAGGACGGTGCGACGCCGCCCGCCTCGCCGATGCCGACGCCCATCCGAAACAGGAACATGAGTGAGAAGGAGGTCGCCGCGGCGCAGAGCGCCGTGAAGCCGCTCCAGACAGCCACTGCGCCGGCGATGACCCGGCTGCGACTCGTACGATCCGCCAGATAGGCAAAGGGGATCGCGAGCACAGAATAGAGGATGGCGAATGGCGGGCCGCTGAGGACACCGAATTCCCAATCGCTGAGCTTCAAGTCCTTAATGATCGGACCGGCAAGGATGCTGAGAATGGTCCGGTCGAGAAAATTGAAGATATAGGCGAGCAGGAGAAGACAGAGGACGACGCGCGCCCGAGGCACGGTAGCGGAAGCCTGAAACGTCATCGCAGCGAGGCTTGCACGGGCAACGGCCGAGCGGCAAGCCCCGCCGCCACCGAGCTCAGTATCGCGCCGTCAATCGGAGAGTGACGGTGCGCGGCGCGCCGTAATAAACCGTTCGGATGCTGCCTACGCTCGAGAATTCCTGCGCGTCGGTCTTGTAGGCCTTCTTGGTGAGATTGTAGCCGTAGAGGCCGACCGCGAACTTCTTCGACGCGTCTTCCCATACGATCCGGGCGTCGTGGACCCAATATCCGTTCTGGAACAGGCCCTCGACCTTCGTATTCGTGTTAACGAGCGTGTTGTCGACGGCAAGCGCCTGACGAGAACGATAGCGCGTCTGACCACCGATCGTGATTCCGCCGGCGGATCCCAGATCGAACGCATATTGCGCGCCTAACCGCAGGGTCCACTTGGGCGCGAACGCCGGCGTCTGGAATGCTCGGCTGCCCCCGAAATTGGTGAATCGGGAGTCGTCGAATTGCTTATATTTGGCGTCGAGATAGCCGAGCTGGCCGTCGATCAGCAGCTGCTTAACCGGGGTCCACGCAGCCTCGAGCTCGGCGCCGCGGATGCGCAGCTTGCCCGCGTTGAGTACGGACAGCTTGGGTGACGGAAGGCCAGTCACCGGATCGGTGTCCAGCCCCGACACACGGGCCTGGAAGTCCTTATACTCGTTGTCGAACACAGCGCCGTTCAGCCGAAGCTGGTTGGCGATGGTCGTCTTGAAACCGGCCTCGTAAGACCAGACCGTCTCAGGATCATATTCGGTCGATTCCGCGACGGAGTTGGCGCGGCCATTGAATCCGCCCGATTTGAAGCCCTTCGCGACGCGGGCGTAAAGCATGGTGGTCGGCGTGGCCTGCCAATCGAGGCTCGCCATCGGCGACCAGTCGCGCCACTTCCCCTTGGGCGGAGCGAAGGCGTAGGTCGAATTGAACGCCGGCAGCAGCGAGAAGAAGGTGCTCGTTGTCCGGAAATAGTCCTTCGTTTCCTTGGTGTAGCGAATGCCCGCCGACAGGCGCACGGTCGGGACGATTTCGTAGCTGGCGTTGGCATAAGCCGCGTAGCTTTTTGTCGTCAGCTTATCGTCAACCGTGCGCAGGAAGCCGCTGTTGAGGAACAGTGGGCCAAGCAGGTCGTCTGCATACGCCTCCTGGTGCGAGGTGATGTGCTCCCTGAGGTAATAGAGGCCGGCAACCGCGTTGAGGCGCCCGCCTGTGTACGCCGCCTGGAATTCTTGGCTGAACTGGTTCTGGTCGACGCCGACGAACACGTCGCCGACCTCATATTGCGTCGCGTCGATGTCGACGAAGTCGCGGGTCTTGAGGTTGCGATACGCGGTGATCGACTTCAGCGAGAGCGTGTCGGTCAAGTCGACCGCGGTCGTGCCGGCAAAGCCGTAATGCTTGAGCTTGGTCGAGTTCGGGAGGCCCGGCGTAGTGCGACCCTCCCAATGATACGGGCCCGACCCGACCGGATCGGTGACAACCAGCACACCGCCGGAGAAGGTCGTGAGATTGTTCACCGGTCGTCCGACATTGAGGTGCGCGTCGTCTCGCTGATAGTCCGCCGTAAGGTCGACGCGGACCTTTGAGGTCGGGTTCAGCGCAACCGCGGCACGCCCTGCGAAGGTCTTCTTGTTGTTATATTCCCGGTCGTCGGCCGAATCCTCGACGAAGCCGTCGCGCCGGGCGCCGAGGACCGAAACGCCAACCGAGAAGCCGGTCGAAATTGGGCCGGAGAGCGTGCCCTTCCCTTCGAGTTGGTCGTAGCTTCCGCCAGCGATCGTCCCCTCGGCGCGAAGAGTGTCGCCCGGCCGCCGGGTCACGAACTTGATGGCGCCGCCGATGGTGTTCTTGCCGTACAGCGTGCCCTGCGGTCCGCGCAGGACCTCGATCCGATCGAGATCGAGCAGGTCCAGCTGGCTGCCGCGAATGCGGGAAAGATAGACGTCGTCGACATAGACGCCGACCGCGGGGTCGAATGTCTGCAGCGCGTCGGGCTGACCGATGCCGCGGATGAAGATGTTGGTCGCGTTCGAGGATCCACGCCCCTGGACGATGTTGAGGTTCGGGACGGCACCCTGGAGGCCGGACGTGTCCTGGGCCTGGATTCGGTCGAGGGCCCGGGAGTTGAAGGCCGAAACGGAAGCGGGAACGCGCTGTAGCTTTTCCTCCGTGCGCCGGGCGGTGATGACGATCGTACCGGTGGCGCTGTCCTGTCCCTGGTCATTCGCCGCCGCTGGGGCGCTTGGCTGTTGGGCGGCGTCGGCCGTCGTCTGCTGAGCGATCTCTGCGCTGGCTGGACTTGTGATGAACGCCGCCGCGGCGATGCCGCTGAGCATAGCGGCGCGAACGTGAGTAACGCGCATTTCAGATTCTCCCCCTGCCCGGCAACCCTCATCCCGCCGGTCGTCGGCAATGTTCATACTGAAAGTTGAACCAGCTTTCAACTTGCGAATATTCGCGCTACACAGCTATCGCGGCGGGATGGGGGAAACCGTGGATAAAGAGGTGCAGGTCAGCCCGGCGAGCGACGGCAAGGCGCCGCGAACCCCGCGCGGCGAGCGCACCTTGCGCAAGATCCTCGATGCTGCCCAAGCCGAATTCGGTGAGCGCGGATTCGCCGACACCTCGATCGTCGGAATCACCCAGCGTGCTGGGGTCGCACTCGGGACCTTCTACACCTACTTCGATTCAAAGGAGGTCGTCTTCCGGGAAGTTGTCCGTGACATGTCCGCCCAGGTGCGCGATCATGTCGCGCCGGCATTCGCCGATGCGACGGATGCTCTCGACGGCGAGCGCCGAGCGCTCGAATCCTTCCTCAACTTCGCTCGAAAGCACCGCGACGTCTATCGCATCATCGACGAAGCGGAGTTCGTCGAGCCCGCTGCCTATCGCGAACATTACGAGACCACCGGGACGCGCATCGCTGCCCGTTTCCGGGCCGCTCGCGACAAGGGCGAAATCGCGTCCGACCTTTCCGACCAGGACCTCGATATTCTCGCCTGGGCAATTATGGGTGCGAACGTGTTTCTGGGGCTGAAGTTCGAGGTCTGGTCGAGCGCGGACGCCAGGCGGGTGGCCGACGTCACCAGCCGCCTTCTGCGCAAGGGCCTTGGCGCATGAGCGAAGCGCTCTGGCCGCATTATGCAGACCGCTATTTCACCGTCACCGACGGGCTGAGGCTGCATTACCGCGATTATCCGGGGGACGCAGGCAAGCCGCCCCTGCTCTGCCTTCCGGGCCTGACCCGCAATTCGCGGGACTTCACGGACCTGGCCGAACGCTGTTCGCCACGCTTCCGAGTGCTCGCTCTCGAGTTCCGCGGCCGGGCGATGAGCGATTACGATCCCGTCCCGGCGCGCTACAATCCTCTGACCTACGCGCAGGACGTGATCCAGCTGCTCGACCAGCTCGACATTCCGCAGGCGATCTTCGTCGGAACGTCGCTCGGCGGGCTGGTCACCATGACCGTCGCCGCGCTGGCGCCGCAGCGCATCGCCGCGGCGATCCTCAACGACATCGGGCCCGAGATCGCAGATGCGGGGGTCGACAGGATCAAGTCGTACGTCGGGAAGGGCATGCGCTTCCAAAGCTGGGATGAGGCCGCAAAGGCCGTCGCCGCCAATAATGCGCACGCGTTCGAGAATTATGCGCACGACGACTGGTTGAGGATGGCGCAGCGCAACTGCCGCGAAGAGAATGGCGAGATCGTCTTCGATTACGACATGGCGATCGCATTGCCGTTCAACAGCGCCGGACCGACGCCGACCATCGACATGTGGCCCTTCTTCCAGGCCCTGGCCCAAAAACCGCTGTTGGTAATCCGCGGCGGACGTAGCGATCTTTTGACCGCCGAGTCCCTGGCAAAAATGCAAGAGGCTGCCCCGGCAATGCGGTCGGCGGTTGTGCGGGGGGTCGGCCACGCGCCCGAACTCAATGAGCCGGAGGCGGTGGCTGCGATCGATGCGTTCCTGGGTGAAGTTGAGCGGGCGCTCTAGCTCACTCGAACATCCCCACGCCGACGAGCAGGGCGGCGAACAGGCTGACCACGATCAGCGCGAACATCGTCAGCAGGCTCGCCCGCCAAAGCGCGCCGCCCGTCGAGAGGGCGTAGGCCCCCTTCAGCTGGCGGTACATGTGGAACGGCGGGATGAGCCATAAGAGGCCTGCGAGCGAAGTCAGGCTCCCGGCCTGGAGCAGCACGCCGGCGACCACCAGCAGCATCATGAAACAGAGCGAATAGGTGACGAACACCGTGTGGTCGTAGAGCCGATAGCGGCGTCTGAACGGGAACAGCAGCCATACGAACGGCACCGACAGCGGGATGATCAGCCAGCTGAACTTATAGGCGTTGGTCTTGAGCTTGTAGGCAACTAGCTCGGGATTGTTCCGTGCTTTCGTGATGGCGTCGGAGAGCGAGGGTGCGAGGCCGGAGGGGTCGATGTCGATCGCGCTTGGGCTGATCTCGCCCCGTTCGACGGATTCCTTGATTTTGATCTCGCCCTGAAGTTCGCCGATCTTGTCATCGAGCTTCACGGCAACCTTGCCGGTGGCACCCTTGCGTTGCTGTTCAAGTGTGGCGAGCTTCTGCTTGTCGGCGCTGATCTCCTTGGCAAGATCCTGCTTCGCGTCGGACGAAAACTCGCCCATTCCCCCGAGGAGGCTGACGGAGGCGAACATCAGGAAAACGCAGAACAGGAACAGCGCGATCGGCGAGATGAAGCTCGCGCGCTGACCCTCGACATAACGGCGCGTAAGCTCACCGGGCTTCCAGGCGAGAAGCGGAAGCGTCCGCCAGATCTTGCCCTCGAAATGGAGCACCCCGTGGAGGAAGTCGTGGAAGAACGCCGTCAGGGTGCGATGGACGTGCGCGTGCTGGCCGCACGCATGACAGAAGCTGCCGATCAGCTCGGCACCGCAGTTAAGGCATTTGGTTTCCTGCGTGTGCCCGTCCGTGCCTTCGCCGGCCTTGGGCTCTACCGCTCGGCCGACAACGCCGCCGGTGATCGCATCGCCGATTGCCTCGAATTCGCCGACCATGCCCTCCCCTTTCAGAGCCCACATTATGCGGTGCGGCGGCCGCGTGCTAGCCGTTCGGGCAATGGCGCGCATCGGACTTCTCGGCGGATCCTTCAACCCGGCGCACAAGGCGCACCGGCGGATCAGCCTTGCGGCGATGCAAGCGCTGGGGCTGGACGAAGTCTGGTGGCTGGTCTCACCCGGCAATCCGTTGAAGGGCGCCGCCAAGGACATGGCGCCCTTTGAAGCGCGGTTGTTCTCAGCCCAACAGCAGGCACGCCGGTCTCCCATCCGGGTCAGCAATTTCGAACAGCGGGAAGGGACGCGTTTTACGGTCGACACGGTGCGGCTGCTCAAGCGCCGCTACCCGAAGCAACAGTTCATTTGGTTGCTCGGAAGCGACACACTGCCAAATTTTCACAAATGGCGCGATTGGAGGGGTTTAAGCCGCGAAGTGCCGATTGCGGTGATTCCGCGGCCCGGCTATGATTCAACTGCCCACGCGGCTCGCGCGATGGGCTGGCTTCGAAGGTTTGTCCGGCCTTCGAGCCAGGCGCGAAACTGGACGGAGTGGAGTGCACCGGCGATCCTGCTGCTTCGCCTGCCGCGAGACCCCACGTCCGCAACCGCCATCCGGGCGCACCTCCCCAACTGGCACCGCCGAACCCAGAACCGCGTCTTGCGCGTTCCGCGCCTCGGCCAGCCATTGTCGACAAGGAGACCTCTTGACCGAACGTCCCGCTGAGAACGGCGCCCGTACCGCTCCTTCCTCTGTCGACGTCGAAGGCCTCCATCGTCTCGTGCTCCAGTCATTGGACGACGACCAGGCCCTGGAGGTTGTCACCATACCGCTAGCCGGCAAGTCGAACATCGCCGACCATATGGTCGTGGCGTCGGGCCGGTCGACGCGGCAGGTGGCGTCGATGGCCGTTAAGCTTGCCGACAAGATCAAAGAGCGATTTGGTAAGATCGTTCGGATCGAAGGGCTTCCGGCAGCAGACTGGGTGCTGATCGATGCCGACGACGTGATCGTTCACATTTTCCGTCCCGAAGTAAGAAGTTTTTACAATTTGGAACGAATGTGGGCGTTTGGCGATTCGGATTCGAGCTTAGCGGCTCGCGGGTGAGGCAGATGC
>Ga0207647_10000302_pt1 | contig 40592 bp, 22 predicted proteins | sample KBSCornC2_FD_184295 | JGI IMG/M metagenome (GOLD analysis project Ga0207647, IMG submission 184295) | Corn rhizosphere microbial communities from Kellogg Biological Station, Michigan, USA - C2 (SPAdes) (version 2) | ecosystem: Host-associated > Plants > Roots > Rhizosphere ... | reverse complement strand
GCCAGCTTTTTCATTGAAATAAGCAAGATCGGCAATGTTGAGTTTCATGGATGCGTTTGCCGCTGAGGCTGCCTCAACTGTTATCTTTGTAAAGGCCTTTAATTCTTTCTCGGGCCTTAAAACGGCAGAAGATAGTTTACTCACGTATAATTGCACAGTTTCTTTGCCTTTGATCGAACCGGTGTTTTTTATTTTCAATGAGACCTGTGCAACATCACCAGATTTGTAATCTTTTTTATCAGTTGTTAGACCAGCATAATCGAATTGCGTGTATGAAAGGCCGTATCCAAATGGATAAAGGGGCGCAATTTTTTTAGTATCAAACCAACGATATCCTACTAATATTCCTTCTTCATATTTTACATTCAGGTTCTTACCCGGATAGGCATTAAGCGCATGTGCAGGCGATTGCTTCAATGAGGCAGGAAATGTAAAAGGTAATTTGCCCGACGGATTTATTTTGCCGATTAGTACATCGGCCAGAGCATTGCCATTTTCTTCGCCGTTATACCATGACCATACGATCGCATGATTGGTGTGTTTGATTTTGCCGATGTCGTATGGCGCACCGCCAACAACAAGAATAATCGTATTTGGATTAACCGCTGTTACTGCATCAACCAGATCCTGCTCGCCAAAAGGAAGGCTCAAATCGCGGCGATCTCTTGACTCGCTTTCATAATCGCGGTTACCGCCTATAAATAGAATAGCAACATCCGATTTTTTAGCTACTGCAACAGCTTCTTGTATCATTGCCGGGTCCGCTTTTGATGTCTCGTCATTGACGCCTGCGCTGGTCTGCTTGAAAACGCCGGAATAGCCCTGGGCAAAATTGATGGTTACTTTATTTCCTAATCTGTTTTGTAATCCCACTAATGCAGTAACTTCATAACGAGCTTTGACGCCGGCTCCAAAGCCGCCGAGATGAAAGCTGCGGGTTGCATTATCGCCTATCACCGCAATGCTTTTTATTGCTGACGGTTGTAAAGGCAGTAAATGCTTATCGTTTTTCAATAAGACGATAGATTCGGATGCAATGTCGTACGCGGTCTTGCTGTGTTCAGGAGTATTTATTTTGCCGCCGGTGTAACGGCCGCTCAGGGACGTATGGTAGATCACCCATAAAATGCGGTGCACCTTATTATCTATCACCTGCTCACTTACTTTACCTGCTTTTACGGAATCAAGAAGCTTCGACGCAAAATAGTAATTATTATAAGGCGGCTCAGAGCCCATTTCTACGTCAAGGCCATTATTGGCAGCATTCACTGTGCTGTGCGTGCCACCCCAATCGCTGATAACCGCTCCTTTGAATCCCCACTCGCCTTTTAATATTTTTTGAAGCAGATAGCTGTTTTCAGAGCAATAAGCGCCTCTGAGCTTATTGTATGCCGACATGATTGTCCATGCGTTGCCTTCGGTTATAGCAGCTTTAAAAGCTGGCAGATAGATCTCACGTAATGCGCGTTCATCTATCTCAACATTAATACGCCCGCGCTCAACCTCCTGGTTGTTTACTGCAAAATGCTTAACGCATGCAGCAACATTTTGGCTTTGAATTCCCTTTACCGCCTGGACCGCTAAACGGGCGTTCAAATAAGGGTCTTCGGAGTAATACTCATAAGTTCTGCCGCAAAGCGGTGTACGGGCAATATTAAAGGCGGGAGCGAGAATGATATTTTTCTTTCGGGCTTTTGTTTCTTCACCAAGATCGTGGCCATAGCGATATGCAAGCGTTGGATTCCACGTAGCTGCAATGGCCGAACCGTTAGGGAAAAAGGTGGCAGAGTCCGTAGTAAGATTTGCCGGCGACCAGTTTTCTTTAACATCTTCACGAACACCGAGAGGGCCATCATCCGTCATCAATCCGGGTATACCAAGGCGTTCAACACCGGAAGTGCCGAAAATACTGTTGGCATGAAGCATGCTGATTTTCTCTTCCAATGTAAGTTTTTTGACGATTGCATCAATCTTCGTATTTAATGCAACGCCTTTTTGATCAGTCTGCGGCTTCTTTTCCTGAGCGGCAGCTATTTTGACGCTGATGACAAAAAATACAAGCAAATACAAAGTATTTGCAGATCGGGCTTTAATTAACATAGTGCTTTAAGTTATTTAACGATTATTCAGGTTATAATTAGTTTCATCAAAAGGGGCCTGGCTTAACCCCGCTTTGAAATTATTTCACATGCAAAACTACAAGGACGACAGATAGCGGAATGGCACTGATGATTACGTTTATATAAACAATGTTAATTCCGGCCAATAAATTCAATATCCGCCGACCTGGCTTATAGTTTATTCAACCCGCATATTTTCTGATTCACTGTTGTCAATTAACATTCATGCTATAATCAGAAACAATAAAGATATGGCTTTGAATATTATAAAGGTAATTTTGTCCTTACGACCAAAATAAAGGCGCACCGAAAAACTCGTTGCCTTTTAATTATAAACCAATTGACCTGTTCAATTACTATAAGTCCAGAATGAAAACCTTTTACAAATTTGTTATTTTAATAATTGTTACTGTTACTGTGGCGTGCGGAAACCAGGTACAAGCGCAGACCATTCAAGATCGCTCAATATCTTTCGATATGGGCTGGCGATTTTCAAGGGATAGCATTGTAAATGCCGAGCAACCGACCTTTAATGATTCAAAATGGCGTGGTTTAGATTTACCGCATGACTGGAGCATTGAGGGAGCGGTAAATCCTAAAAATCCTACTGGAGGCGGGGGCGGATACTTTCCGGCAGGTATTGGTTGGTATCGGAAAACTTTCGACATCCCGAATAAATGGAAAGATAAAAAGGTGTCTATTTATTTTGAAGGGGTTTATATGAATTCTGAAGTTTTCATCAATGGAAAATCGCTTGGAATTTACCCTTATGGCTACTCGTCGTTTAGTTATGATCTTTCGCGCTATTTGAATTTTGACAGGGACAATGTGATTGCTGTAAGGGTAGACAATTCGCAACAAGTGAACAGTCGGTGGTACAGCGGGTCCGGTATCTATCGCCATGTTAGGCTGATAGTTACCAATGACGTGCATATAGCCCAGTGGGGCGTTGCGGTCGAAACCCCTGATGTTTCTTCGAAAAAGGCAACGGTTAAGCTTAAAACATTAATAAAAAACGAAACCAATTCAGACCAAAGTATTGTACTTAACACCCAATTACGGGACGCAAACTCTAAAGATGCCGGAAATAGCCGAATAAAGATTGAGCTGGCTGCAAACAGCGAAAAAGAAATTGCTCAAACTGTAGTGGTACCCAATCCATCGTTATGGACACCGGAAACACCCCGTTTATATGAAGCCCATATACAGCTATTACAAAATCAAAATGTACTTGATGAAACCAAAACGGATTTTGGAATACGTTTTGTTAAATTCACAGTTGAAAACGGGTTTCAGCTCAATGGCAAAACAATAAAGATCAATGGTGGTTGTGAGCACCATGACAATGGATGCCTGGGCGCCGCAGCTTTTGACCGGGCGGAAGAGCGCAAAGTCGAGTTGCTTAAAAACGCTGGATTTAACGCTGTAAGAACTTCTCATAACCCTCCTTCTGAGGCTTTTTTAACTGCTTGCGACAAATTGGGGCTATTGGTTGTTGACGAAGCATTTGATTGTTGGAAAGTTGGTAAAAATAAACATGACTACGCTAAGTATTTTGACCAGTGGTGGAAGCGTGATTTAGAGGCAATGGTTTTGCGGGATCGTAATCACCCCTCGATTATTATGTGGAGCATAGGCAATGAAATAGTGGAGAGGGGTAGCCCCGGGGCAGTGGAAACAGCTAAAATGCTTGCAGGGTTCATAAAAAAAATAGACACCACTCGTGCAATCACTTCTGCTATTGTGGATGATGGTAAAGAATGGTCAACCCTCGATCCCCTTATGGCCGCGCATGATGTTGGTGGTTACAATTATCACCTGGGGAGCGCGTCCACAGACCATCAGCGGGTGCCTTCGCGGATAATTGTTCAAACAGAATCGTATCCTAAGGACGCTTTTGCCAATTGGAAATTAGTGCACAATAACAATTTTGTTATCGGTGATTTTGTTTGGACAGCAGTAGATTATCTTGGAGAATCAGGAATAGGCCGTTGGTATTATTCGGGCGAGGTCCCCGGTGAACACTGGGAGCATGACCTTTTTCCATGGCATGGCGCCTATTGTGGAGATATTGATTTAATAGGATGGCGAAAACCAATTTCTCATTACCGCAGCCTGCTTTATAATGACTCCGAAAAACTTTATATGGCCGTGCGTGAGCCTAATCCGGAGCCCCTGGAAATTAAAACGACATGGTGGTCTGTATGGCCAACATGGGAAAGCTGGACGTGGCCTGAATATGCGGGGAAGGACCTCAACGTAGAAGTCTATTCCAAGTATCCCAAGGTAAGGTTATACCTCAACAACAAACTCATAGGGGAGAAAGCGACGACCCTTGAACAAGAACATAAAGCTCAATTTGTGATAGCGTATTCGCCAGGTACTCTTAAAGCAGTTGGGGTCAATAATGATAAGGAAGTTGAATCAACCGTTTTGAAAACTTCCGGCAATGCCGCAAAAATTCTGCTGCAGGCAGATCGAAAAAAAATAATAGCAAATGGACAAGACTTATCTTACGTCACAATCGAGATAAGGGACAAGGACAATATATTTCAACCGAATGCGGCAAACCGCCTGCATTTTAATATCGACGGGCCCGGAACGATTGCAGGAGTTGCAAATGCGGACATGAAAGATACAGACCCATATGTAGGAAACGCGCATAAAGCATGGCATGGACGCGCATTAGTTGTAATTAAAAGCACTCACGGCGCGGGTGATATAAAACTTACTGTTAGTTCACCTGGTTTATCGGCGGCTACTTTAAATATTGAATCAGTTTCTGAAAATACACCTCCGGCTTCAAGATGATAACTCACATAATCGGAAAATAATTAAATTGAGCTCCTAATCTAAAAACACTTTAATGGACGGGATCCAACTTAGAATACTTTCACTTAGCTTATTGCTAACAGTTTCGTCATTAGCCGCCATTGGTCAGCAAATGGGAGAAGATGAAAAAAAATCGATGCAAAAAGGGATCGTTCACACCGACCTGAAGAATGCATTTGAAGGGGTTAAAGGCCCCGGATCAAATTTATCCCCCGAAAAGATGCAGTGGTGGGAAGACCAGAAGTTCGGCATGTTTATTCACTGGGGCCTGTATGCCATTCCGGCGACAGGTGAATGGACCATGTTTAATCAAAAAATTCCTGCAAATGAATACGCCAAGCTGGCGGATCAATTTAATCCAAGGCACTTTAGTGCAGACGCATGGGCAAAGGTTGCAAAAGATGCCGGCATGAAATACATGGTATTGACGGCCAGGCATCATGAGGGTTTTGCGCTATGGAACAGCCCCGCCAGCTACAATCATTTTAATAGCTGGGAAACGGCGGCACATCGCGATTTTGTTAAAGAATACACAGAAGCTTGTCGCAAAGCTGGTTTGCATGTCGGAATTTATTATTCCCCATTGGACTGGCGGTTCCCGGGATACTTCGATCCTAAGGGGTTGCCTGAAAATGCCGCTTTGCTGAAAAAGCAAACTTATGGCCAGGTAGAGGAGCTAATGAAAAACTATGGAAAAATTGAAATCCTTTGGTACGATGGCGGGTGGCTTGCTCATAAGGGTACCGATGCAGATGCAGCCTGGTTTTGGGAACCTTTAAAGCTAAACGCTATGGTAAGGAGCTATAATCCGGACGTCGTTATTAATCCGAGGTCAGGTATGGCAGGTGATTTTCAAACCAATGAAGGAGATGCGCCGGTTAAGGGGCCCATCATACCTTTTCCGTGGGAAAAATGCCTCAATCTAAATCGAACCAGTTGGGGATACAATAAGGCTCAAAACCTGATGCCGCTTAAGCTTATCGTCGATTACCTGGTGAATATTGTTGACAGAGGTGGCAACATGCTATTAAACGTTGGCCCAGATCCTGATGGCGTTATTCCCCCTACACATGTTGAACGACTAAGAGAGGTAGGACAATGGCTCGAAAAAAATGGCGAAGGAATTTATGGAACACGTCCGGGGCCGTTTGAGCCCGTTGATGATTATTATGGTTCAACGCAAAAAGGGAATAGAATCTACATCCATCTGGTAAAAATGCCCGAGGGGGCAACAGAGATTAAACTGCCGGCGAGCGACAAAACGATTGTTTCATGCAAAATACTTGGCGGACCCAAAGCAAAATTTTCCCAGGATCAAAATGGTATTACAATAAGCTTAGATACGGCAAAACTTGACCCTATTGTAACAACCCTGGCATTAGAGACAAAGTAATGTAATTTATATAAGGGCAGCACGCCATCTTTAACATTCGTAACCATAATCTTAAACATATAATACATCCATTTAAATGTCGGGGCAATAGTTTCGCAGCATCAATTACAAAACCTAAGTTCGAATGAAAATAAAAGGAAACCTGAATTTCGGGATTCATTTGATGTTGTTTATTGCCTTTGCATCTTGTCATAGAAAAACGGAACTGGCCGTGCGTCAATCATCGACCACTGAAAAAAGTCATTACCCGAGCTATAATGTTTCGCCGGCAAAGCCTGATACCACCGGGATGAGCAGTACTGCCGCCCACCTTGCAGCACAAATGAAAATAGGCTGGAACCTGGGTAATACCCTTGAAGCCGTAGGCGGCGAAACGGCCTGGGGGAATCCGAAAGTTACCAGGGCCCTTATTACTACTATAAAACAAAGCGGCTTTAACGCGGTACGCATTCCCTGTTCATGGGATCAATATGCTGACCCGTCTACAGCTAAAATAAAAAGCGCCTGGCTAAGCCGGGTGAAAGAAGTAGTTCAATACTGCATTGATAATGACATGTACGTGATCTTAAACATCCATTGGGACGGTGGCTGGCTTGAAAACAACTGTACTGCGGAAAAAAGAGCTGCGGTCGGTGCAAAGCAGAAAGCATATTGGGAGCAAATCGCTACTTACCTGCGGGGCTTCGACGAACATTTAATTTTTGCAAGTGCAAATGAACCTGCCGTAGCAAATGCGGATCAAATGGATGTCTTGCTTTCATACCATCAAACATTTATCGATGCCGTTCGCGCCACAGGCGGTAAAAATACTTATCGGGCGCTGGTGATCCAGGGGCCATCAACCGATTTTGATAAAACGCTGCGGTTGATGACTAAAATGCCTGAAGATAAAGTCAAGAATAAAATGATGTTAGAAGTACATTCCTATACACCATATCAATTTGCGCTTATGACCAGGGATGAGAAATGGGGGAATCAGTTCTATTATTGGGGCAGGGGCTACCACTCCCCAACCGATACAACGCATAACGCTACCTGGGGAGAAGAATCCGACATTGACCGGATTGCAAAAGCTATGAAAGCGAAATTTATAGATAATGGTATTCCTGTTATTATCGGCGAATTTGGGGTAATCCGGCGCTCTTCGCTAACCGGTGATGCCTTAGCTCATCATTTGGATGCGCGGGCCCATTATCTTGAGTATTTCGTAAAAAGAGTAAAAGCCAACGGACTAATTCCGTTTTATTGGGATGAGGGGAGCCTGGGTAATAATTCGTTTGGAATTTTTAGCCGGCAGACAAACGCCGTAGCCGATCACCAGGCATTGGATTCTCTTATGCGTGGCACAAATTGATGAGGATAAAAAAATAAACAGTCGTTGGTTACTTGAACCCATATCATGAAGATAAGAAACAGAGCTATTTGCAAATTAATTTTCCTGTTGTTTTTAAATACCGGTGTTATGGCACAATCCGGTATCAGATTATTATCGCCGGATAAGAAGATTCAGGTTAATGTCGAAGCTGGTAATACCGGCATCTTATACCAGATTAAGGTGGATGGAGGCCAGATATTGAAACCATCGAAACTTAGTTTGCAACTGCAAAACGGGTTAAACATTTGTGGCAATGTGATTCTGCGTAGTCAGGAATTGACTAAGCATAGCGATGCTTGGGAAAATAACCTTGGGAAAAATAGATTGATTAAAGATCAATACAACGAGCTAAAACTTCATTTACTGGAAGTTGAAAACAAGTTGTTATTTGATGTTGCCTTTAGAGTCTATAATGATGGGGTTGCTTTCAGATACAAGTTCTACAAACAAAGCGGTATCGACACGCTTAGAATACAATCAGAAAACGACCAATTTGCTTTCTCCAGTGATTACGATGCATTTATGGGGCATCACCAGGGATATAAATTCCAGGGGCCACAGGAGTGGGTGTTTGAAAACAGAAAGCTTAGCAGCATTCAGCCGGATTCTGTTGTAGGCCTGCCGCTGGTTGTTAAAACACCTACGGCATGGATTGCTGTTGCGGAGGCGGATCTGTTAGATTGGGCAGGTATGTGGATTAATGCCGATACCGGTGCGAGAGAGAAAGGAGTTACTTTGGTTTCTTCTCTGGCACCACATCTTCAAAAGAGCGGCTGTGTCGACGTTGCCTTGCCGCATTTATCCCCCTGGCGAGTGCTAATGATCGGGCGGACTCCAGGCAAACTAATCGAAAGCAATATTATATCAAATTTAAGCACACCGTCGAGGATCGGCAAAGCTGTCTGGGTCAAACCCGGCCTTATGGCATGGGACCATTGGTGGTCTGGAGGAGTGAAAATGAATACGGCTATGATAAAGCAGTATATCCAGTTGGCTGCTGATATGCATTGGCCATATCAACTGATAGATTGGCAATGGTATGGCCCGTTTAATAATCAAACAGCTGATATCACCAAAGTAACTCCTGAAGTGGACATGCAAGAGTTGTTGAAATTTGCGAAAAATCGGGGCGTTCGGTTATGGGTTTGGCTGCACTGGACAGACGTTGCACGAAACAACGCTTACGAGAAGGCATTCGCTCTTTATGAAAAATGGGGATTAGCCGGTGTGAAAATAGATTTTATGGAACGGGACGACCAGGAAATGGTGAACTGGTACGAAAGGATTACCAAATGCGCAGCAGCACATCATTTGATGGTCAATTTTCATGGCGCTTACAAACCCACCGGCTTAGAAAGAACGTATCCCAACCAGGTGACCCGGGAGGGCATTATGGGTAACGAATATAATATTTGGAGCCGCAACATAAACGCTAAACATAAACTTACCCTTCCGTTTACCAGATTTTTGACGGGCCCTGCGGATTTTACGCCGGGAGGCTTTTTAAATCGCCAGCCAGAGGCCTTCCAGGCAGATTCTGCAAAAGGAACCGAAGTACAAGGAACGCGTGCTGCACAATTAGCATTATTTGTAATTTATAATAGCCCGGTTACCGTTGCCTGCGATTTGCCAGGGCATTATTACGATCAGCCAGGTGCGGATTTCCTTAAAATAGTGCCTACAACCTGGGACGAAACACATGTAATGAACGGCCGGATCGGTGAATATTTGGTGGAGGCACGCCGGAAGAATAAAGACTGGTTCATCGGCGGAATGACTAACGAACATTCAAGGCAATTCGATTTGCCATTGAATTTTCTGGCTGTCGGTAAATACAAACTTACCGTTTGGCAGGATGCGGATGACAGCGGTAAAAATGCTGAACATATGACCATCACAACAAAAATTGTTAGCCGGTATAACCACTTAAAAATCGACATGGTAAGAAACGGCGGATATGTCGCACAGCTGGTAAAATTATAGTTCAGTTTAGCAATCTATCGAGTAAATCGATCGGTCACAATTTATTACAAACATTCAAAATCGTTGCTGTATTACCGCGGTTTATTTTTAAATTAGTTGACTGCTATGATTTGAACGATTTGAGATTAGTGTGATGTTTAAAAGACTTTTATTATTAATTGCCGGGTGCATTCTGACGGCGGGGCGGATATATGCACAGGACAATCATTACCAGTTCTCGCGGCTGGATATTGGAGACGGGCTTTCTAATAACGCGATTAATTGCATCTATAAGGATAGTAAGGGATTTGTGTGGATCGGCACTGGTTCGGGCTTGAACCGTTACGATGGCTACACTTTTAAAGTATTCAAGCATTCGGAGGATACTACCGCACTCACGGACGATGATGTAACCGGGATTTTCGAAGGCCCATCTGGAAAGCTTTGGATTGCAACCATGGGCGGACTTAATATCTATGATCCGGCTGAAGACAGGTTTGAACATGATGCCGATAAGCAGTTAAAAAAACTGGGTATCCCTGAAAATTATATCTGGGATATAAAAAAGGATCACTCGGGAAACTTTTGGTTCGTACACAATAATTATGGTATTTATAAATATCAGCCCCGTGAAGGGAAGACCCTTCATCTTCAGCATAATGCGAAAGAAAATAAATCACTATATTCCAACGATATAGCTGGTATAGCAGAAAGCCCGGACGGATCTGTTTGGGTGGTGTACAGAAACGGCATGCTTGACAAAGTGGATGAGAGCACCGGCCTTGTTACCAATCGCATAGACATTGTCAATAAGACAGCCAGGCGGAGCCAGGCCAATTACCATGTGTTTGCCGACCGTGACGGTGACCTTTGGGTATTTGAACAGGGCAGCCCAAGCGGATTGTTTTTTTATGACGTTAAAAAAGGTACCTTAAAAAATATAAACAGCAAGTCGGGTGAAGGCCATTTGACTTCGGATATTGTCACAGGCGTCTTACAAGATAATAAAAACCTTATATGGGTTGGAACCGACCATGGGGGAATAAACGTCATCAATAAAAAAGATTTTAAAGTACAGAGCCTTTTAAACCGTGACGGCGACTCCAAAAGCTTGTCTCAAAACAGCATCACAGCCCTTTATAAAGGAAACGACGGGATTGTTTGGATAGGTACATACAAAGAAGGAATTAGCTATTATCATCCCGATATTATCAAATTCCCGCTGATAAAACATTTCGCCTCAGATGTTAGCAGCCTCCCGTATAATGATGTAAACCGGTTCGCGGAAGATGATCTGGGCAATTTGTGGATAGGTACCAATGGTAGAGGCCTCATCTACTATAACCGTAAAACGGGCACATTCAAAAGCTTTGTGAATAATCCGGCCGACCGGAACAGTTTGGCAAATAATGTAATTGTCGGTTTGTGTATAGATCACAAAAAACGATTGTGGATAGGTACGTATTTTGGGGGCATGGATTGCTTTGACGGTAAATCGTTTAAGCACTACAAGCATAGTAGTTCCCCTGAGTCAATTTCGGACAATAGGATTGCCGATATCATAGAAGATTCATCTCATCATTTATGGATCGGAACAATCGGCGGCGGGCTCGATTCATTTGACCCGGAAACTGAAAGGTTCAAACACTACACAACCAGTAACGGATTAAACATAAATTATATTTCCAAGCTGGCTGAAGACGAAGCCGGTAATATTTGGATAGGCACTGCTTATGGCTTAAATATCTTAACCCGCCAATCTAAATTCATATCGTACATCCGGATGGGCAATCCCCAAAATGGTTTGGTAAACAATAATATATCCGGCCTGGTAGAAGACTCCCGCCATTTGTTCTGGATCACAACGCGCGACGGTATCAGCATTTTTAATCCCAGGACAAAGAAATTCCGGAATCTGCATAGGAGCGACGGATTGCCCGACAACAATATACAAGAAGTTCTGGAAGATAACCGTCACAACATGTGGGTCAGCACAGCCAATGGCTTATGCAATATTACGGTCGCGGGCAGTGGGGACAATCTGGTATTGCATTTTAAAAACTATGATGAAGGTGACGGCTTGCAGGGACGTGAATTTAATCGATATGCCTCGATGAAAACAAGGAGGGGTGAGCTGATTTTTGGGGGAGCTAACGGGTTTAATTTGTTCAATCCGTCGGATATAAGGCCTACCCCTGAGCAGCAGGCGGTGGTATTGACCAATTTTCTTGTTTTCAACAGCCCTGTTGAACCGGGACAAGATATTGACGGCCATGTGATTTTGCAAAAGTCGATACTTGAAACTAAATCGATTACCCTTCGGCATGCAGAGAATATGTTCACGATCGAGTTTGCGGCTTTAAACTTTTTGAATCCTGATAAGGTAAGTTATCAATATAGGCTGCAAGGCTTTGATAAACAATGGATCACTGCAGATAATAATTCACGCAAGGCTACTTACACCAACCTGGATGCTGGCGACTATATTTTTAAGGTCAGGGCAATCACACCGTCCGGAGGCCATGCTGTTTCGGAGACAACTTTGAGTGTTCAAGTAATGCCACCGTTTTATAAGTCACCATTGGCCTACTTATTATATGCGCTAGCAGTTTTCGGAACATTATATTTTATCAGGCGCAGGGGTATCGAAAAGCTCAGAACACAGTTTGCCATTGAAGAGGAAAGAAAGGAAGCTAAACGTATTCAGGAATTGGATATGATGAAGATTAAATTCCTCACAAATGTGAGCCATGAATTCCGCACACCGTTATCGCTAATTCTGGCGCCGGTGGATAAAATGATTAACCACACTGCTGACAAGGATCAGAAAACTCAGGCTGAAATGATTAAACGAAACGCCAGGCGTCTTTTGAACCTCGTGAATCAGCTGCTGGATTTCAGAAAAATGGAGGTACATGAGTTAAAGCTTAGCCCGCAATCCGGAGATATTATTCAATTTATTAAGGATGCCTCTTATTCTTTTACTGACCTCGCTGAAAAAAAGAATATTGATTTCCTTTTCGATACGGATACCGAAAGACTTATCACCAGCTTTGACCATGATAAAATTGAGCGGATCATATTTAATTTGCTCTCTAACGCTTTCAAATTTACTCCGTCCGGAGGTCACGTTAGTGTATGGGTAACAGTCATCTCTGAAGAAGGCGCGCCGGAAAACAAACTTCTGGAAATAAAGGTCGTTGATACAGGAATAGGCATAGATAAAGAAAAACACGCCAAAATATTCGATTGTTTCTTTCAGAATGAACTCCCGGATTCATTTGTTAACCAGGGTAGTGGTATTGGCCTCTCAATAACCAAAGAGTTCGTTAAAATGCATCAGGGTGAGATAACGGTTGAAAGTGAACCGGATAATGGTAGTTGTTTCATCGTCAGGATACCCGTAAAAGCGCAAGATCTGAGTATTTCAAGCACGGAAGTTCCTGTTCCGGACTTAGAGGCCGGTGTGCTTCCTGAGGTTAAAAAGGATACCGGCACTGCCCTCGAAAAAAATAAAAAGCCGGTTATTTTGCTTGTAGAAGACAACGATGATTTCCGATTTTATCTGAAAGATAATCTGAAGGAATATTTTCAAATTGTTGAAGCGGTTAATGGAAGGGATGGGTGGCAAAAAGCGTTGGCACTACATCCTGCCCTTATTGTAAGCGACATCAGTATGCCGGAAATGAACGGTATTGATTTGTGCAAGAAAGTAAAAAAAGATCCCAGAACTACACACATACCGATAATACTGCTTACGGCACTGACCGGCGAAGAAGAACAGGTGAAAGGCCTGGCATTTGGGGCCACCGATTATATGACAAAGCCGTTCAATTTTGAAATATTGTTGTCAAAAGTCAAAAACCTTTTGACTTTACAGGATACATTTAAACGTACATACAAAAAACAACTTGATCTTCAGATTGAAGACATCGAGGTTGCATCCGGAGACGAAAAATTTTTAAGAAATGTGGTCGATTATATCGAAAAGAATATGTCTAACGACCGTTTATCAGTTGAAGAATTAAGTCGTGAAATGGCCATGAGCCGGGTGTCTTTGTACAAAAAAATGTTAACGCTGACCGGGAAATCTCCTTTAGAATTTATAAGGTCCGTCAAAATGAAGCGTGCCGCTCAATTGCTCGCCAGTGGTCAAATGACCATTGCTATGGTTTCTTATGAGGTCGGCTTTAACTCCCCTAACTATTTTACAAGAACTTTTAAAGAGGAATTTAAATTACTTCCATCTGAATACATTGCCGAGATCCGGAAAAATGGATTGCCCATGGATGATTTGATGCAGTGACCAATACAGATAAGTTTTCGATATAAGACCGGCCGCGGCTAAAGTCGCAACTTTTCGGGTACTGTTATCTATCATTTTGTTATCAGACCTTCTTTTTTCTACATAAATTATTGTGAACTTATTTTAAAGTGTTGATAATGAGCTATTTGCTGATTGGTTAACATTTGTACTATCATCATTATCAACTCTACAATTTCTTGTAAGCGCACATCTATAGCTTCATCTTTTAGAAACGAGATTCAAAAGCCTGACATTCAGCGGGCTTTACAATGAATCCGTCTCGACCAATTAAACCGATATTTTATTTTGATTTTTTAGAAGAAACGCTCTGTCTGACCAGGGGTATTTGGGAGCTATGAACAGCTCATCCAAATCGCTTGCGATGACTTGCGAATGTGCAACAAACAAGTTTAAACCAATAATTATGAAACCAATTTTTACACTCCCCCTAATTAGTTAAAGATGAGACGAAAATCAGAACGAAAACTTAAATCAAGGTTCTGTCTCATATTCCTGGCAATGTTCATTTGCATTTCAGGTTATGCACAGACCAAACGTATTACCGGTAAGATAACGACTTCAGACGATGGCAAACCGGTAATTGGAGCAACAGTTAAGGTAAAAGGTACCTCAGTATCGTCTGTGAGCGATATCAATGGCGACTATTCTATTAATGCAAAAGCCGGCGATCTCCTTGTATTTTCTTATATCGGTATTCAGTCGAAAGAAATTACTGTGACCGGCAATACCAATATTTTAAATGTTTCGCTAACACCTTCGCAAAGCAATTTGAATGAAGTGGTTGTAATTGGCTATGGCAAAGCTTCGCGTAAGGATCTTACCGGTGCAATATCATCCGTAAAGGCCAAAGACATTTTACAGGCACAGCCGACAACGTTTGACCAGGCCTTGCAGGGAAGGCTTCCCGGTGTTGTGGTACAACAGGTTTCCGGCCAGCCAGGTGGTGATGTAAATATCCAGATACGTGGGATGCAAGGTTTTACCAATCCTCAAAACCCGCCACTGTATGTGATTGATGGCGTGCAAATCCCGCCAAGCTCACAGGCGGCAATTGCCGGCAACGGCACCAACCCGCTGTCTAGCATCAATCCATCTGAGATAGCGTCAATTGACGTATTAAAAGATGCCTCGGCTACGGCAATATATGGTTCACAGGCATCTGCCGGTGTAATTGTAATTACCACAAAAAGAGGTGTATCAGGTCCTCCGGTAATCAGCTATGATGGGTACCAGGGATGGCAGTCGTTACCCAAATATTACGACGTGATGAACCTGCAGCAATACGCAACATTTATGAATGAAAAGGGTAATATTATTGGCTATGACCTAAGGCCGCAATTTGCCAATCCCCAATATTTGGGCCAGGGAACTAACTGGCAAAAGGCCTTGTTCCGCACTGCCCCTATGGGAAATCACAATGTGGCTGTCACCGGTGGCGACGCCCGTACAAAGTATTATATTTCAGGCACCTATTTTTCGCAGACGGGTATTGCTTTAGGTTCTGATTTTAAAAGAACCTCTGTTAAGGCAAATATCGATAACAGAACGACTGACTGGTTAAAAATAGGCGTTAGTTTAGATTTGGCGCATGTAGCCGAAAACGTAGGTACAACAAATACAGGCGTAATTTTACAGGCCCTAAATCAAACCCCCGACGTTGAAGTTAAAAACCCTGACGGAACGTGGGGCGGTAATGATCCTAATATTTATGGTGCTTATGGCTCTAACCCTTTTGCCCTGGCTTCTATTGTAAAAGATTTTAAAAGCCGGTACCAGGGAATTGGAAATGCCTATGCTGAAATTCAATTTACAAAAGATCTGACCTTGCGTAATGAAGTTTCAGGAAATTTTGACTTTGCAACGGAAGATTATTTTAACCCCAGTTATGTTATGGGGGCCTACTCGAAGACCAGCAATTCAGGAACAGCTACAAGCGGGCAAAATACTTATACTTCTATTACTAACTACCTGACGTACTCGCACACCTTTGATACCAAGTATTATGTTAGTTTGATGGCAGGGCACGAAGCGCAGCTCAGCAATTCAAACGTTACGTCAGCTACCAGAAGTAATTTTCCAAGCAATGATGTAACGACAATAAGCAGCGGCGACGCCACGACAGCGCTTAACTCCGGTGTTAAAAATTCTTTTGCATTGGAGGCATATTATGGCCGGGCCAATTTCACCTATGACGATAAGTATTTGCTAACAGGTACTATACGTCGTGATGGTAGCTCAAGGATTGGGCCCAATAACAGGTGGAACACTTCATATTCAGGCGCGCTGGCGTGGAAGATTAGCCATGAGTCTTTTTTGAAGGATGTTAAGATGATAAACGATATCAAGCTTAGGCTGGGTTATGGATTGGTTAATAACCAAAACATAAGCAATTATGCGTACGGATCAACACTGACCACTGTTGCCACGGGGCTTTCCGGCAGTTCACAACTGACTGCTACCGAAGGCAACCCTAATGTAAAGTGGGAAAAAACAAATTCGTTCAATGTCGGCCTGGATGCCAGTATTTTACAATATCGTATAAATTTCTCTGTTGATGCTTATTACAAAAAAACAGATGGCTTATTGTTAAGTGTTAACGAGCCTTCTTATTCAGGTACCTATGCGTCGGGAGGGTATTCGCCAGGCGCAGTATTGGCGCCATATATCAACATTGGAGCCATCAGCAATAAGGGTATAGAGTTTAACTTATCGACAGTGAACGTAAGATCAAAAGATTTTACATGGAATACCAATATTACGTTTTCAAGGAATATCAACAAAGTACTTGCTTTAAATCCAGGCACTCCTGCGTTATTTGGAACTTACACAAAAACAGTAATTGGCGGGTCCATCGGAGATTTTTATGGGTATGAGACCGCAGGACTTTATAAAAATGCTGCTGATTTTGTCAAATATCCCGCTGTAAGGCAAAATAGTGCGGGCGTGTCGATACCTATTACACCAGGTAGCGGCGGCGTCTGGGTTGGGGATGTGATTTTTAAAGATTTGAACCATGATGGGAAAATCGATATTAACGACCAGACAAACCTTGGTTCACCACTGCCTAAATTTCAGTACGGCATTGGTAATACGTTCAAGTATAGAAATGTCGACCTTAGCGTATTTATGGCCGGTGAATATGGCAACAAGATATTTGACCAGGTATTGGTTAACGGAAATGACCCCAACCAGAATTTTGGTTATTTTCCTTCCGTATTTAATTATGCGCGTATCGGCCTGATTAACCCTACAGGCTCTGCTTCCGATATTAACAACGTTTACATTACTAATCCAGGCACTAATATTACAAGGATCAGCCAGGCCAGCGGTAATGAAAATACAGCATTCTCTGACAGGTATATTCAGGATGGCTCTTTTTTGAAATGCAAGAGCATTGCGCTGGGCTATAACTTTTCGCCAGCCCTTCTGTCAAAAATCCGCTTAAAATCTTTGCGCTTATATGCTAATGTAACCAATGTGTTTACCATAACCAAGTATAAGGGATATGATCCAGAAATAGGTTCATGGAATCCGTTTGCAGCTGGGATAGATAATGGTTATTACGCACAGCCGCGCGTATATTCAATTGGCGCCAACATATCTCTATAAGAAAATCAAAAAATTTATTATTATGAAACTGATTAAAATAAATATGTTCTTCTTGCTTGTCCTGATCATTGTGACAGGCAGTTGTAAAAAGGACTACCTGAACCGGCCGCCTCTGACCGGTATCACGACAGATAATTTCTACAAAAGCACATCTGATCTGAGGCTTGCAACGGCTGCACTTTATGCCCAACCCTGGTTTAACTGGAATAGTTTTCCAATGCTGGGTATTGGCGATATTATGAGTGGTAATATGCTGCAGCCCTATAACTCAGATTTGGCACAACTTGCCAGCTTTTCAATAACCAGTAACAATGGGCAGATATCAAGCGCATGGACGTCTTTTTATGATATTGTAGCTCATTGCGACATTAATATTAAGACAATTAATACTAAACTGCCTGATAGCGTCTCAGTAAAAGGAAGAAATGGCGCGCTTGGAGAATTAAGGTTTATGCGTGCTACAGCATATTTTTACCTGGCTCAGTTATGGGGCGCAGTGCCAATTATTGAAGATAATGACAAACTGATTGCTAACCCCTTAGTACCGCGTCACAAACTTACAGATGTTTATAAGTTCATTATAAATGATTTGAGGTTTGCAACTGCCAACTTACCAAAATCAGATCAGCCAGGCAGGGTAACTACATGGTCTGCACAAGGCATGCTGGCCAAAGTATACTTAACAAGGGCTGGTTTAGGCCAAAGCGGTAGCCGCAACCAGTCTGACCTGGATAGTGCAGCTTATTATGCTGGAAACGTTTGCAACTCAAGCGGCTTAACTCTTTTGCCAAGTTATTATAACGTTTTCAGGACACAGTTTAATGATAATCCCGAATCTCTTTTTGCATTTCAATGGGCGCCTGGGGTAGGCTATGGTGCCGGGAATGACATCCAGGCACAGTTTGCACCGAGCGGCAGTATAGTTACAGGTGGTGGCGGCTGGGGCGGGGCCATTGGCCCGACCTATGATTTGGCCCAGTTGTATATTCCTGCGGATTCTATCCGCCGTAAAGCTACTTTTATGCTGACTGGCGATCATTATCCAGAGTTAAACGCTGCAGGAGGTGGTTATACGGCAACCGGAGTCAATGTTAAAAAGCACATAGTAGGTACTGCGGCAGACAATAATTCGCCTACAATGGATCTTTGGTCGTCTGTTGAACATAACACCGTTTTGCGCTTAGCTGACGTGTATTTAATATATGCGGAAGCTATAATGGGGAACAATACTTCAACATCTGATCCACGGGCATTGCAGTTTTTCAATGCGGTGCGTGCCAGGGCTGGCGTTCCTACCGTAACAAGTATTACAACAACATCATTGAGGAATGAAAGAAGAATTGAACTGGCATTTGAGGGGCAGTATTGGTTTGATTTGGTTCGTCTTTCTTATTATGATCCCGACGGAGCGATTAAAATACTTCACGATCAGATCACCGAAAAAACACCAGGAGACAATACCTCTATGCCAAGAACACAATTTAGTTACAACCCAGGCACCGGAGTAGAAACACCGACGGCTAACGGAATGAATATTACTGAACCGACCATCGCAACGTTTACCCTGCCGATACCTGCAAATGACCAAACAGCAGATCCTAAATTAGCGGAACCACCGGTGGCATATTATAAATAAGATATATATTCTTAAAATCATGAAAAAGCTATTTTTACATATCAATAACTATCTGTTGCTTGCTTTACTCGCAACAGTGGCCCTTGTGCAACCAGGTTGCAAAAAGGATTCCTCCCCATCTACCGGGACGCCGGTTATTACCTCGGTACGCAACTATGTTGCTCATCCGGGTGACTCACTTTTAACCAGCGTTGGTACAGGACAATGGGTTGTAATCTCAGGAAAGAACTTAAAAGGCGCACTTCAAATTAATTTCGATGGAGTGAAAGGTTCTTTTAACGATGCCTGGTTTTCTGATACCAGCGCAATTGTACTGATCCCGGCTGTTATTGCTTTTCCAACGGTGCCTGCAAAACAGCTTAATACCATACAGTACGTGACCACGCACGGACAAACAACATTTTCTTTTTCTATTGTTCCGCCAGCACCGACAATTTCAGGCATTTCCAATGAAGATGCCAATCCCGGTGATTCTGTTAAGATCAACGGCTTTAATTTCTTTTTTATAAAGTCAGTTACCTATGCCGGGGTCAATATTACAGATTACACTGGGTCAAACGATGGGACTTCTATTAGCCTGGCAGTACCTGCTTCGGTTACTCAGACAGGCGGTATTGTCAGTGTTACCACAAAGTCCGGATCAGTGTCAACCTTATATAACGTTTCTGATTTCAGCACCGGGGTTTTAAACAATTACGATAACGTCAATAATTTTAGTTGGGGTTCCGGCACTTCAAATAGTTCAAGCGCCTATCCTGGCAATAACGGTTATTATGGTTTATTGAATGGCACAGCTGTTCCTGCAAACGACGATAGCTGGTGGAACTACGGCCGTTCTATTAACTTGAATGCCGCTACCTGGGTACCGACAGCAAACATGTCTGACCCAATAAGCGACTATGCATTGAAATTTGAAATAAATGTCAACGTTCCATGGGCTGCCGGTTCCATTAACGTAATAAAAGACTATTCATTTAATACCTATATGGCCGTATACAGGCCGTGGAAAAAAGCCAGCGGCGCCACAGTTCCATTTACAACTAATGGCTGGCAGACAGTGGTGATTCCATTGACAAGTTTTAGAACAAACAATGGCACAGGTGTTCAACCGTCGTCACTTAATGATCTTCTGGGATCAGGAAGCGGGTCTTTAAATATGTTATTTAATAACGACAGCCCTACTGTGATTCCAAACTATGAAATCGCAGTTGATAACATCCGGATAATAAAGATTAGTAATTAGTTGATTAAAGAGTACCCCCGCGAAGAGGTGAGATACGGAGCGGTTTAGTTGATTAGTAAGCCCGCGACTGGTAATGCAGGCGCGGGCATTTGTTCAATTTCTCTTATACAGGTAATTATCATAACTTAAAAAGTTATAATAATTAATAATACATAAAGTGGAAGTCAAAAAACAATTTCAATTTTTAGTACTTTTTTTAGGCATCGCAGTTTTTGCATCCTGCCATAAGGCAGATACTGTAACTCCGCAATTGTCCATTTCTCCATCTAATGTGCAATTAAATGCGAACGGAGATATCTCGGATTTAACTGTTACCAGTAATTTGGCCTGGAGCATAACCAGCATTATACCCGATTGGTTGAAATTTAGCCAGGCAACAGGCAACAAAGGCAGTACCACATTAAAAATAAGCGCTTCGCCCAACACTAATTTCGCCACACGTTCGGCAACAGTATCGTTGGCTGTATCAGGCGGTACCCCTGTGCAAATTACAGTTTCGCAAGCTAGCAGTGGTGGCCTATATCCAAGCTACAACACTTCGCCTATACCATCCGATGCTACCGGTATGAATAGCACAGCAACTCAATTGGCTGCGCAAATTAAACTTGGCTTGAACATTGGCAATACAATGGAGGCTCCCGGAGGCGAAACGGGTTGGGGCAATCCTATAATAACCCAATCGTTAATTGACTTGATAAAACAAAACGGTTTTAACGCTATACGCCTGCCCTGTGCATGGGACCTTCATGTGGATAATAAAGCAACAGCTCATATCAGTACCGATTGGCTTAACAGGGTGAAGCAGGTTGTTCAATATTGTATTAACGACAACATGTATGTTATTGTAAATATTCACTGGGATGGGGGCTGGCTGGAACAGAACTGTACGCTGGCAAAAAAGGATAGTGTTAATGCAAAACAAAAAGCATTCTGGGAACAGATAGCGACCGAATTACGCGATTTTGATGAACATTTGATTTTTGCTAGCGCCAACGAGCCGAACGCGTCGGATGCGACTCAAGCGGCTGTATTAATGTCATACCATCAAACCTTTATTAATGCGGTAAGGTCTACCGGCGGTAAAAACAGTTACCGTGTTTTACTAGTTCAAGCACCGAACACATCAATTGACCTGGCCAACCAGTATATGACGACTTTGCCGGCCGATCAGGTTGCCAATAAGCTGATGCTGGAGGTGCACTATTACACACCCCCTAACTTTTGTATATTAAGTTCGGATGCGAGTTGGGGCAAAATGTTTTATTATTGGGGCCTCAACTACCACTCAACAACTGATCCGACACGAAATGCTACGTTTGCAGAAGAGCCTTACGTGGACACCGTATTTAATAGATTGAAAACCAATTTTGTTAATAAAGGCATTCCGGTAGTAATGGGCGAATTTGCCGCTGTTCGAAGGAGCAATTTAACTGGCGATGCATTGACATTGCACCTGGAATCAAGGGCCCACTTTTATAGGTATGTTGCCCGACAGGCAAAAGCTAACGGAGTATTGCCTTTTCTTTGGGATACCGGGTATACAGACGGGATATTTAACCGGCAAAACAATACAGTGTTCGACCAACAAGCGTTGGATTCGTTGAAAAAAGGAGCGGGACTTTAAAGACCTTAGCCATCGATAATATAAGAATGATAAAAGTTAAATAAAACAGAGTTAGTTAATTATATGTGCCCGCGACGGAATGAGATACGGAGCGGGCTTTTTACCCCTATTAAATAAAAACAGAATATGACTAAAATTAAATATCTTCCGGTTTGCCTGCTGGCATTATTGTCGTGCAAAAAGGAACTCAACGTAAATAACCATCCTGTAACACAGGATGCCACCGGGACAACAATAATCCCTCAGAAAGATCCGTCGATCGCTAAATCATCAGGATTTTTTTTGAATGACTGGACTACAAAAACATTTAAAGCTCCGGCTTACAGCAATGTAGCCCCTCCAACAGCCGATGCTACTGCTACCATAGATGTCGACTACAGCAATGTGATCACAAAGGTTCCCAAATATCTTTTTGGCAATAACACAAATCCATACATGAGCCAACTTGTTACTGAACCTGTTTTAATGAACAACATCAAGAATTTATCGCCAAACATTCTGCGCTTCCCCGGCGGAAGTATTTCGGATGTTTATTTTTGGAACGGACAAATTCCTTCTGATGCCCCGGACACTTTGTTTGATGCTAACGGCAACAAGACCCCGGTTTCCTATTGGGTAGGAAACAATACCTCGGGGTGGACATTGTCGCTGGATAATTATTACTCCGCGCTGCAGCAAACGAACAGCACCGGCATTATCACCATCAATTATGCGTATGCGCGGTATGGTAAAAGCACACATCCTGACCAAACGGCAGCACACCAGGCGGCACAATGGGTGCGTTATGACAAGGGGCGTACCAAATACTGGGAGATCGGCAATGAAGATGCTGGCCCATGGGAGGCCGGCTTTAAAATTGATGTAACGCAAAACAAAGACGGTCAGCCGGAAATTATTACCGGCGCCTTGTATGGCCACCACTTTAAAGTTTTTGCAGACTCGATGCGGAAAGCGGCTAAAGAGGTTGGCGCAGATATCAAGATCGGTGCGCAATTAGATCAAACAGATTCGTCAAATTCATGGAATACGGTAGCAAGAACATGGGAGCAAGGTTATTTTGCTTCTGCGGGCGACTATGCAGATTTCTATATCGTTCATGACTATTTTACCGGTTCGGATAACGAAAATGCAGCTACAATTCTGAATACGCCAATCACTGAGACAAAGGCCATAATGGACTATATGCATGCAACAACGACAAAGAATAATGTGTCATTAAAACCGATAGCACTAACCGAATGGAATATTTTTGCCCAGGGCTCTAAGCAAATGTCATCATACGTAGCCGGAATGCACGCTGCCATGACGCTGGGAGAGTTGCTGAAAAATCAGTTCGGGATGGCAAGCAGGTGGGATCTGGCAAATGGCTGGAGTGATGGTAATGATCAAGGTATGTTCAACGCAGGAGACGAACCGGATGGGGTAGCTAAATGGAACCCCAGGCCGGCATTTTATTACATGTACTATTTTCAGAAATATTTCGGCGACCGCATGGTTGGTTCCTCGGTCACCGGCGGTAATGGAGATGTATTAAGCTATGCATCATCTTTCTCATCCGGCGAGGCAGGCGTAGTTATTGTTAATAAGGGGACCGTTTCACAAACTGTTAAGGTAAACATCAGCAATTTCAAACCCGGGACAAGGTATTATTATTATACACTTACAGGAGGGACAGATAATGGCGAGTTCTCCGGCAAAGTATATGTAAATGGCAACGGGCCAGGCGGCGCGAACGGCGGCCCCGCAAATTATCTGGACCTTAACGCAAACTCATCCTCATTAGCAAACGGATTGAAGCTATCCGTGCCGCCGCGGGCAGTTATTTATTTAGTGGCAGAAAGTAAAAAATAATATGAAAGTGTTAAAGAGAATAAATATAGGTACTGTTGCTCTTATCGCTTTGTCGCTGATCAGTTTTAGAGTTTATTCTCAGCAATTGTACGTTGGCACCAATTATCACCCTCATGATAATAAAAACCTTCAGAAATGGAAAAGCGATATTGAATTAATGAAGAGTGCCGGATTCAAGGTGGTGCGAATGGGACATTTAGCCTGGGACAGTTACGAACCATCGGAAGGCCAATTTGATTTTAAATGGTTTGACACGGTGATGAACTTAATGGATAAAGCCGGTATCAAAGTAATTTTGGACATTGCCATTCGTCCTGCACCCATCTGGCTGCACCATAAATATCCTTCAATAAATATTGTTGACGCTAATGGCGACATGCATTATCCCAACCATCGTTACATGGAGGACGTGGGTGATCCGATATATAGAAAGTATGCTATCCAATATGCAGATACGCTTACAAAACATTATGGCAAACACCCTGCTCTTTTAGCTTTCGGTATCGACAATGAATCCGGAGATGGTCCGATTTCCTATTCTGAAACAGTGCGGCAGCGATTTATCAACTGGTTAAAAGATAAATATTCAACCGTTGAAAATTTAAATAAGGCGTGGGCAACGCAACGCTGGTCAAGAAGGATCAACCAGTTTGAAGAAATTGGTTTGCCTGTGGCAACCCACGATACCGATGTGCCGGAAAGAATGCTTGATTTCAGGCGTTTTGTTTCTGACGAGGTAAACGGTTTGCTTTTTAAAGTAATCGGAGTGGTAAATACCAACGCGCCGAATGCCTTGACCAATACCAATGCCTGGTATTACAGCGCTTTAAAGTATTTTGATTATTCAAAAATTGCCTATTCTGGCAAAATGACACGGGAAGGAGCCGGCTTTTATCCGGGAAATTCCCTTACAACGAATTGGGGTGTTATGAACGCATTGTTCGGGATTTCCCGGATTCAATTTGAAAGCAAAACCCCTTTTTGGTGCAGCGAATTTACAACAATGACGGCAGTGCCCAACTCCATCAGAAAATCGGCCTACGCCACCTTAATGTATGGCAATCAAATGGTTTGCGGGTGGACCTGGCAAAGCATGCAGGCAGGCGAAGAACAATACCTGGAAGGGATGCTTGATTGGGACGGTATGCCCAACCGAAAATATGATGAATACAAGAGGATTGCTGCAGAGTTTAAAAAAATTGAGAAATTCTTTCCTTATAAACCCAGCCCGGAAGTTGGTTTGGCATTCTCCTTTCCCAGTCAGATAGCCAGCAAATATTTCCCTGAGCAGCATGACGACCAATTGCAGGCTTGCTGGAATTTATTTTATCAACGTAATATGGATGCCAATGTGGTTGAGATCAGTAAAAGCCCCTTAAACTATAAATTACTTATTGTACCTGGGGTTACCGTTATGGATTCGCTTACAGCAAAAAAAATCCGCGAGTTTGTTCATGAAGGCGGAACGGTTATCATGACTGCGAATTCTGCCGTAACAAACGAAAGCGGACAGGTCTTTTCTACAAGTCATCCCGGTTTGTTAAGCGACGTTTTCGGAATCCGGGTAGCAGGATATGAAGAGACTGAAAACTTTAACGAAATATCGCCCCGCAATTTTAAAAATAAGGACATGGAAATAAACTATGGCGGGAAAAATATTCGAACTGAATCAACCCGTTTTGATGTAATTTACCCTAAAGGTGCTGAAGTGATTGGGAACATAACAAGTTTAGACAAAAACTACCCGATTATCACAGTTAATAAATACGGCCGCGGTACAGCGATTTATTTAGGACTGCCTGCAAAAGCCGCATTAATGGAACCACTAATTGATAATCTTACAAGTTCGCTTTCTATTAAACAAGGGCCTTCTGTGCCAGAAGGAGTGATGGCCCGGTTTATTGACAAAAGCCATATCCTATATTTGAATATGACTGGAAAGCCGCAACTCATTGATCCGAAGCACGCATCGAAAAGTATATTGTTTGACAAGGAGCACACCGGAAATTTTTCACTCCAACCTTTTGAACCTGAGTTTATTGAATTAAAATAGCTTTGTGCCAACTTCTTAAATACCTAACCAAAATGAGAAATAAAATAAAGAAAGTGCTTGTGCTTGGTCTGATCCTGTCAGTTAGTTCCTTAGCACTGTATGGACAAGATCTGCCCATTACCACTGGCCGCTTTAAACCAGCGGATTCATCATTTAAACAATATCAATACCCTGCCTGGTTCCGGGACGCCAAGTTTGGTATTTGGGCGCATTGGGGGCCGCAGGCAGTACCGCGCCAGGGTGACTGGTACGCCCGCAATATTTATGTGGAAGGCAGTGATCAGTACAAATATCATGTAGCGCACTACGGTCACCCCTCACAATTTGGCTACAAAGACATTATTCCCTTGTGGAAGGCACAAAAATGGGAGCCTGAAAAATTAATGGAGCTGTATAAAAAAGCAGGTGCAAAATATTTTGTAAGCATGGGTACTCACCATGATAATTTCTTTTTGTGGAACTCCAGTCTTCACAGATGGAACGCTGTGCAAATGGGGCCACATAAAGATGTGGTAGGCCTTTGGCAGAAAGCCGCTAAAAAGAACGGTTTGAGATTCGGAGTTTCTGAACATTTAGGGGCAAGCTATACCTGGTACCAACCAGCCCATGGTTCAGATACAGCCGGGCCATTCAAAGGAATACCATATGACGGCAACGACCCGCGGTATGCTGATTTGTATCATCCAAAGGCGGATGCGGATGACAGAGGGTGGTTAAGTAAGAATCCGCAATGGCAGCACGAGTGGTACAAGTCTATCAAAGAACTGGTCGATAATTATCATCCTGACCTGCTCTATTCAGACAGTGGATTTCCGTTTGGCGACGTTGGCAGAGCTATGGTAGCTAATTTTTACAATGACAACATTGCCTTTAATAACGGCCAAATGACAGCTGTATATAATTGCAAGCAACCTTCCGGGGGAATGTGGGTGCAAGATTTGGAGCGTGGCGTGCAGGATTCAATAAGCCCGTATCCCTGGCAGACGGATACCTCTATTGGCGACTGGTTCTACAAAACCGGCCAAACCTATAAAAGTGCGACAGATATTATACAAATGCTGGTCGATATCGTCAGCAAAAACGGTAACCTCCTGATCAATATTGTGCAAACACCTGAAGGCGATCTGGAGCCTGATATGCTGAAAACACTCGATGAGATAGGAAAGTGGACGGCCGCGAATGGCGAAGGTATATACGGATCCCGCCCATGGAAGATATTTGGAGAGCGCCCCCCGAGCGCAACTGAAGTTAAAGCCGGTAACTTCAATGAAGGCCGGATAAAATACACCGCGGAAGATATTCGCTTTACCTGCAACGGCAAAAAGTTATATGCTTTTCTGCTTGATAAACCTACAGGAGATATTCGAATCAAATCGCTCGGGAACTCATCGAGCATAAATATTCAAAAGATACTTTCAGTGAAGCTTTTGGGCAGCAAGGAGAAGATACAATGGCAGCAGGAAGCAGATGCGCTGTTAATCAAAAAACCGGTGGACTTACCTGACTGGAAAGTATTGAGCTTTAGGATCGAGCTTGGTGATTAAAAAAGGCTGGAGAATTAACAAGCTATTTCTGCTGAATGGACTAAGCCAATTGTCTCTACAGAGCAGTTTAGAATTAATAAAGCGAGGCTATAGAGCCTATAATTAATCGGAAAAAAATTTAATGAAAATATTTGCCCTTATAGTAATATTTAGTGGCTGGCTTGTTTCTTCATTTGCGCAAGCGCCCATGCCGCTATACCCGAATAATATCCCCAATTCAAAACCTGCACCTTCGACGTATCATGAAGGCCTTAACGAATGGCGCTGCGTCACAAACGTTTCTATTCCTACGCTTACGCCTTTTTTGTTAAAAGACGGCTCAGTGCATACAGCTGTATTAGTAATTCCCGGTGGTGGCTACTCAGGCGTAGCTATGGGTCATGAAGGCGATTCAATAGCGTGCGCTTTCAATAAAATAGGTGTAAATGCTTTTGTATTGAAATACCGCCTGCCCAGCGACAGCACTATGGTTGATAAAACCATCGGTCCGTTGCAGGACGCGCAAACGGCGTTGTTAACAATACGCAAAAATGCAAACCAGTGGAACATAAATCCGGCAAGGGTGGGAGTGATAGGCTTCTCTGCTGGCGGCCATTTGGCATCAACTTTAGGTACGCACTTTGATAAACCGGTGATAAAGAATAGTGATAAGATCAGCCTCCGCCCTGATTTTATGGCATTGATATATCCGGTTATCACATTCGGCAAATTCGCGCATATGGGATCGCGGGAAAATTTGATTGGCAAAAACCCGTCCCAACAGCTTATAGACCTTTATAGTAATGAAAAGCAGGTTACTGCTGCAACACCTCCGGCTTTCCTGGTGCATGCCGAAGATGATAACGTTGTTCCCGTTCAAAACACGCTGATGTTTTACGACGCGCTGTTACAAAATAAGGTGAAAGCTGAAACGCATATCTATGCCGGCGGTGGTCATGGTTATGGCCTGAATAATTCAACTACTCGAGATTACTGGTTCGACAGGTTGAAAGAATGGATGGATGCCAATGGCTGGTTGAAGTAATAATAAAAACATTAATAAAAAGCTCAAACATCCATCAAGTACGTTTGAGCTTTTTATCGTAGTTCTTAAACAAATTGCAATTCAAGCTCAATTGAGCTATTTCTCTTACTTACGTTAGCCTGTCATTATTTGACCCACGATTCTCCTTCAGGTGTGCGCCGCCATTTGAAATAGGCATCAAGCACCTTCAATGAATTTTCACTTGGAACAGGGCCGATGTGCGGCGTTTGGTCAAAGTACATTACAGCCGGGGCGGCGTTACTAAAAGGGCGCCATTCAGGCAATCCGGATCCATTAGGATCCCCATATTTAGCAAAATTGGCCCAGTAAGTGCCCATAGCCTCCGATATTGTTATATCCTTACCGGTGATTTGCCGATCGTTGGCATTAACGTGCCCGAAAACATATGCGACTTCTTGCGCGTGAGGCGAGCCATAACCGGCGAGCTCGGATGTTGCCGGATAATCCGGATGCCGATCGAAATAATAATAAAAGACTTTCGAATTGCTTTTCCCCGATTGAAGCCTTGCCCAGGTCCAGGTATGCCAGCCAAAGGCAGCGTCGCGGGTAAGGTCACGCGCGGTTTTTGAAATAACGCGATCTCCCGCCGGGTACGCTTTGCTGAGCGAATCAGCAAATCTGCCATAACGGTTATGTAATGAGGATTCATATTCCTCTTTGGTTTTGGGTGGCGAGAAGCTGGCACCCTCGTCTGAGTTATAGCCAATCAAGACGGGAACTCTGTTAAATTTCCCTGCGTTATATAGGTTGTACTGGTCATCGGGTATTACCCAACCATCAATGATGGGCCATGCAAGCCCACGAACCGGGGGGAGTTTATCAGCTTCAACTTTACGCAAGTCGACGATCGATGTGAAACCCGCAGACTTTACATAGTCTACGCCAGCCTTTTCGGCATCACCAAGGCGTTTTAAGTTTTCGCCAGGGTACATGACAGGGCGCGGAGGGCCGAATGAGCCGCCGCTTTCAGAAATAGCACCTTGAAATAAGCCTTTGGCCAACGGCGACGCACAGAGCATGCTTACTGCAATCGCACCAGCCGATTCGCCAAAAATTGTTACTTTATTGGGATTACCTCCAAATACCGCAATATTCTTTTTAATCCATTGGAGGGCGGCGACCATATCGAGCAATCCATAATTCCCGGAAACATGATTGGGACTTTCGGCACTAAGATCAGGGTGCGCCAAAAAGCCAAGCTGTCCCACACGATAAGCAATACTTACCATCACCAAGCCTTTTTGGGCCAGTTTTTCGCAATTGTAAGCCGGTTCGGAAGTCGCCCCGGCATTAAATGCGCCGCCATATATCCAAACCAGCACTGGCATGTTTTCGCCCGCAGATTTAGCCGGGGTCCAGACGTTCAGATAAAGACAATCTTCACTTTTCCCAGAGGGTGGGTTACCACCTTGAATAGGTGCCGGGGCAAATTTTTTTGCATCACGTATTCCGGCCCACTTTGCCGGTCGCTGCGGGGGACGCCAACGTAATTCACCAACAGGTGGCGCAGCAAAAGGTACGCCCATATAAATAGCAAGCCCTTGCTCAGAAGTACCCTGCAAAACGCCTTCTTCCACTTTCACAGTCTGTAATTGTGCCCGGGCGACTGTGGTTGCAAACATCAGCAAAAGCAAAAAGTATAAACGAATCATCATATATTTTAAAGCAAATAGGTTTCTCTGATTCAATACCAGTTGTTCTCTTTCAACCATCGCGCACAATAATCAAACCATGTGTTCTTAGCAGGTTCAAGATAAAGGCCGTGCTGTCCGGTTGGATAAATATGCAGTCCGGCAGGCACTTTGTTCTTTTGCAGCGCCAGAAACATTGCGGTACTATTTTTAACAGACACCAAACCATCATCCTCTGCATGGATTAAGAAAGTTGGTGGAGTAGCAGAGGTTACATTAAGTTCATTGGAGTAAGTTTTTATTAGTTCATTGGGTGGATTTTTCCCTAACAATGCGGTGCGGGAATCTAAATGTCCCAACGAATCAGTGAAACTGACTACTGGATAAACTAATATCATAAAACCGGGTCTTAATGAGACCCGATTGATATTTTCAATATATGTTTTATTAAAATGGGTACCCATAAAAGCAGCTAAATGACCTCCGGCAGAAAAGCCCATTACACCAACCTTTGAGGTGTCAATATTCCACTCCTTTGCCCTGGTTTTGACAATGAGTAAAGCTTTTTGAGCATCCTCGATTGGACCTACAGATTTGTCTGGCATGATTTTGTCGTCTGGCAATCGGTATTTGAGCACAAATGCTGTTATCCCAAGTTCATTTAACCTTTTAGCGACATCATAACCTTCATAACGTATATTCAAAGCACCATACCCTCCGCCTGGAATTACGATCACCGCTGCTCTGGAGTGGGGGTTTATTGGCGAAAATACAGTTAACGTTGGCTGCGATACGTTCGCTAAAAAATTATATGAGGTCCAATGCTCATTATCCTCAGCTGGGATTGAATTAGGAATTTGTTTATCGTACAATGGAATAACGGTTTGACAAAATCCAGACATTGAAAAAGTCAAAAACCAAATAAAAAATATTAGTCTATTTATCATAAAAATCTATTTCTCCTATTCGTTGCAACGTTTATGCTTATGAAAATATCTTTATCACATTGGCGTATACTAAGGCATCTGAAGGTCTTTCAGGCATAGTAATGATCAGTCCATTTCCATTTCTTTCAAAAGTTAAAGACTGTTTAGTCGGCAACCATTCTATTTTCTGAATCTCTTTTGGAAAATGTCCGCTGTTCTTCGCCATGCTTTTAATAACCAGTTTTCCGTCTTCCGGCCAACCCATTGCTGTTGCGTAAAGTATATTATCTTTTGTTGCAAAGCGAATATCTTCATGTGTAAATGGTTTTCCTTTTCCTTCATTAAAGCCTTGTGCGCTCAATTGGGCTGCTGCTTCCTGTGCCGGTCCTTCACCAAAAATTTTCCAGGGCCTTGTTGCATAAATGCTTTCGCTGTTCACTTTCATCCATTTGCCAATTTCCTCAACTACTTTTCTTTCTTTTTCATCAATGGTGCCATCGCCGCGAACTGGAATGTTCAGCATAAGGTTCCCGTTTTTGCTGACAATGTCAACTAACGTTTGAATCACGGTTTTTGCTGTCTTATATCCATCACGTTCATACAATGCCCGGTCGTAATGCCAACCACCAATACAGGTGTCGGTTTGCCATGGCAACGGCTGAATCTGATTGGCTTGCCCTCTTTCAATATCCCATACCATTGCCTTGCGTTGATTTTCATTTAACATTTTTCCATTGAGCACCGCGCGAAGCTCTCCATGTTCTTTAATGCTTTTATTATAAAGATGAGCAGCAATGCGCAAGCCCGCATCACTAACAGGAGAGAGCGGAAGCCGGTCATCGTCAAAATAAACGACGTCAGGATTGTATTTGTTGATAAGCTCTATGGTTCTGTTATAGAACTTATCGATGTATGCTTTAGTCGGCGAACATACGCCATTGCCCCAATCCCATTGCTCGGTGCTGAAATTGTCGTCTAAACTGCCCTGGCTTAGCGGATGGTTTTGTGCATATAGCCCTTGCGGATCCAATCCATCCCACCATTTCCCTTTTCCATCTGCTTTTGTAAGTTTTCCATCATAAGGAATGCCCGCGTAAGGACCGGTTTTGTCCGAACGTTGTGCCACTTCATACCAGCGCCATGCATGTGAAGCGTGAACACTTACACCAAATGGCAGTCCATTTTTTCTTGCAGCTTTTGCCCAACCGCCAATCAAGTCTTTCTTTGGACCGATCTTAGTAGAGTTCCAGGAATTCTGATAGGTGCTATCATAAAGATCAAAATTGTCATGGTGATTGGCCAGTGCCATAAAATATTGAGCTCCTGCACTTTTGTACAAACTCACCAATTCTTCAGGATCCCACCTCTCGGCTTTCCATTCATTGATGACATCTTTAAATCCAAACTTTGATGGATGACCATATTTCTTAAGATGGATTTTATATTGCCAGGACCCTTCCTGATACATGTTTCTTGCATACCAGTCACCTGCTTCAGGCTGACATTGAGGCCCCCAGTGTGCCCACATACCAAATTTGGCATTCCGGTACCACTCCGGTGTTTGATAAGTTTGCAACGACTCCCATGTCGGTTTGAATGGCCCGGCTGCTATTGGCTCGTTTAGTTGATGGTCATAAAAATTCTTGCCTAATGCCCTCGATAACCATAGGGAGGACAATGTAGCGGCCGTTCCTTTAATTAATGCTCTGCGTTTCATTTTAAAAAATCTATAAGTGCTTGCCGGTTGATCAGTTATAATTACAACTCGAAAATTTTATTCATCAAAACCCATTTTTCTCCCTCTTTTGCCCAAGGCAATGGCTGCTGAAATTTCCACATCAATTGTTCCCATTCCTGAACTTTTTGATTAGAATTGTCCATAGCCGCTTTATGTTCGAAACTAAACCGATCATCAGTTTCCATGATCATGAATAACCGGTTACCAGTTCGATGAATCTCCATATTGGTGATTCCTGAGTCGGTGATACTTTTCGTTATTTCCGGCCACGCGTTCTCTTTTTTGTGCCATTTTTCATACTCCGCAATCAGTTCAGGATCATCGTTTAAGTCGACAGCCAGGCAGTACTTTTTCATTTATTAATTTTTTATCAAGCGGTTTTTATCATTGCTTTTATAACACCATTAGAAGGGTTCAACCAGCCTTCAAACTCGTCCTTCACCTGGTCAAAATCGACGCGGTGAGTGATATAAGTCGTTGGATCGACTAATTTTTTCTTCATCGAAGAAATTACATGTTCAAAATCTTCGATCGTTGCATTTCTGCTGCTCATGAGCGTAGCTTCGCGTTTATGAAACTCGGGGTGGCTGAAACAAATTTCCCCTTTCTGTAACCCAATCAGCACATATCTTGCACCATGTGATAGGTATTGAAATGCATTGTTGATAGCTTTTAAGTTCCCTGTTGCATCAATTACAACTGTTGGCATATCGCCGTTGGTGATTGATTTCAGTTGTTCTACTACATCAGCGTCTGTTGCATTAATAATGTGCTCAACTTGCAACTTTTCTTTACAAAATTTCAACCGATCAGTATTGGTGTCCATGGCAATCACATTTCCTCCCGCAATCCGGGCAAATTCCATTGTCCCCAATCCAATAGGGCCTGCTCCAATTACCAAGACAAATTCATCTTTCGTTACTCCCGCTCTTCTTACCCCGTGTGCGCCGATAGCTAAAGGCTCAACCAATGCTAATGAATCAAGACTTAACCCTTCGCCATGAATCAAAGAATATGACGGAACAGAAAGGTACTCAACCATTCCTCCATCCTGATGTACGCCGCACACTTTTATCTTTTCGCAGGCATTTGGTTTTCCGGTGCGGCAAGCGATGCACTTCCCACAATAGAAGTAGGGAATGAACGTGACAGGCTCCCCAATTTCAAAACCCGGCGCGTTATCAAATGCAATTAGTTCACCTGAAAGTTCGTGGCCTAAAATGCGAGGATATTCAAAATAGGGTTGTGTGCCTTCAAAGGCATGCAAATCGGTGCCGCAAATTCCAATTCGTTTAATTTTTATGATGGCCTGGCCCGGTTGTAGTTGAGGCCTCTCTCCGGAGGCATATTCAAACTCTCCAGGTTTTGTACACACTAAAGTTTTCATCTCCATTCTGTTAATTTTTTCGGGCGGTTTTCTGTTGAAAGCCAGGACGCAAAGTCTAATTCGATCAGATCATTGATTTTCAATTCCTGCCAAAATTCCAAAGGAATATTTGTGTTAATCATGCCCAGATTCGATTGAACACGGGCCGAATTTGTTGTATTTAGGGCAATGCTTTTTACACCCGGAACATTTAAAGAAAATTGGACGCAGGCTTCTGAAGGCATTACGTTGAACTTATTGCATTTTTCAAAAAAATGGTCCCGCCATTGGTACAAAGCGTCATTTTGTGAAGTGCCCTTTTCAATCGGCCTGTAGTCAAAATAATTACTGCCAACAAGAAAACCAGAATGAAAAACTGCAGAGTTAATTACGTATACACCCTTAGCCTCCATTTCTGCAATAAAATCCAACAGCTCTTTCGGATGGCTTTTAATGGTCATGCTGTTAGCGATCATGATCCAATCCAATTGTATATCCTTGGCGATCCGCCTGATTATTTTCCAGTCTTTGGCACCAACGCCAATAAATTGTACTTCCCCTTGTGCCTTTAAATCGTGCAAAGCGTCATATGCTTCAAGAATGTCATTGTACAGTTTTTCCGCGTGATGATGATCTTTTGCATTATTAATATATTCATCGGGGTCATGCACGGAAACCATTTGAGGTATGTATCCGCCAAGCAATTCATTGCCTTGTTCGAAACAATCGATAATTCCGTCATAACTTATGTTTTGAACGGCGTCATATTTTAAATTTTTCCAAACGCCGGGCTCAAATGTCGGCTCCTTCGTTTTTAAATCAGTTCGAAGCCAGCCCAACTTGTTACTGATAACAACATTTTCAGGTGGCACATTAAGTTCCTTCAGGCATTTTCCTAAGGTTTCTAATGCCAGGCCTGCACCGTATTTTCCCGCCGAGTCAAATACCACTTTGTCTTTTGATAAGCGCACACATTCGCTTACAATATTCAGCTTCTCTTCTTCTGCTATGGCAGTGAAAAGATTCCCTAAACCGCTGGTCCCAAATATAACAGGTGGCAAATTTAGTTGCATTGGATCAAAGTCTTTTGGATTTGCTTTCTGATACTTTTCCATTTTATTTTTAATACTTTGAAATGTCACAGTATTGCGGTTACTGGCTCGTCTTCAAATTCAATATCCTGAACTATTTTATGACCTTTCCAGCCAAAATATGCCACGATCACAAAGCATATTAGCGGAACCAGATAACCCATCTGAATATCACCGGTTGAATCGCTGATTATTCCAAACAGCCTCGGCAGAATGGCACCGCCTACAATAGACATGATTAATAAACTGCTGCCATATTCAGTATCGCCTCCAAGATCAGTTATTCCCAGAGCGAAAATGGTAGGGAACATGACCGACATGAAGAAGCAAATGCCAATGACTGCGTAGATCGTTATCATTCCATGTGCTGTGATTGCTACGATACATAACAAAGTGTTGACGGATGCATAAATTGCAAGCAACCTATTTGGCTTAATGTATTGCATAAGGAAGGTGCCCAGAAAACGTCCTATTAAGAACGTGATGCCACAAGCACCGAGGTAATCTGCTGCCTTCATTTCGCTAATCCCTGCGGATTTTGTAGCGTAAAGGACAAACAGACTAAAAACGCATACTTGTGCTCCTACATAAAAAAACTGTGCAACTACAGACCAGGTAAGATGGCGGTGTTTAAACGCGTGTAAAATGTTTTGGCTTTTTTTCCTCCCTGTTTCTTTGTGATGAATCTTCGGCAATCTGGTGAAAGCGAACACTACAGCAATAACCAGTAAAACGGAGCCCAGAATAAAGTAAGGGGTTTTAACTGAGGATGCCTCTGATGCCAGCGCAATTCGCCTGGCATCAGAAGCCATTGCGCTTAACTGCTGCTCGGAATACCCCTTTCCAAGAATCACTCTTGCGCCTATAACGGGTGCAAGGGCAGCCGCCAGTCCATTGAACGATTGCGCAAGATTTAATCTTTGTGTACTTGTTTCATGTGGCCCTAATGCTGCAGCATAAGGATTGGCAGCTGTTTCGAGAAATCCTAAACCGCAAGCGATTATAAACAGCGCGAAAAGAAAAAATATATAGGATTGTGTATTAGCTGCAGGAATAAATAAAAATGCACCGATAGAGAAAAATAACAAACCTGTTATGATGCCAATTTTGTACCCGAATCTTTTCATTACAAAACCTGCGGGTAAAGCCATAAGGAAATACGCTATATACACAGCAGAATCAACTAATGTCGATTGTGTGGTTGTTAATGTAAACGATTTTTTTAGGTGGGGTATCAGTATAGGGTTTAGGTTATTTGAAAAGCCCCATAAAAAGAATAAAGTAGTAATCAGGATAAATGCGAATCCGGTTTTAGAAACCGCACTCGTTGCTGCATTTTTTGGAAACGATGCATTCATATCTCATATTTATTAGGTGAAATTGGTTAGGAACAAATTTATTGGTCAGCCTGCGTTAATCATTGTATTAAATAGACTTTGTTTTGTATAAATCCGACTTTTTTCGATATTTGAATTTCATCGATGAGCAAAAGATTGTTAGGATATAATTTTTCGTTGCTAAACGTAGATTATGTCAAACTGAATGAAAAGTGGAATTATAACAACGTAATCAGCCCTTATTTCCGGATTTATTATATAGATGCCGGAGAGGGGTTTGTTTCGACCAAGCAGGAAAAAATTAAACTCGAGCAAGGCTATTTATATATCATTCCAAGCTTTACGCTATGCCATCTTTCCTGCGATTCATTTTTGAGCCAGTATTTTCTGCATTTTTTTGAAGAATCCGCTGAAAACCTCTCTCTTTTTGAACTTAACAGAAAAGTTATAAAGATTAAGGCTAAAGAGATAGATATCGTGAATTTTAAGAGACTGTTGCAAATTAATCCGGGGAGAGGTATCAACCGCTCAGACAATCCGTCTGTGTACGAAAAAAATGCTTTTTACAAGGACTACCAGGAACTTAACAATAATGTAAACGATAGCGTTTATTTTGAAACGCAGGGCATATTGCTACAAATGATTTCGCGTTTTTTAAACGCTCAGATTTTCAAAACGAAAAATTCAGATCCTATCCCTTCTAAAATTTTGGAGGCTGTCAGGTACATTCAAATTAACCTAAAAGATAACATAACGGTCAATCTACTAGCCAATAGGGCAAATCTTCAAAAAGATTACTTTTCCAGATTGTTTTTTAAATACACCGGACAAAGACCGTTAACATATCTGCATGAAAAAAGAATTGAACATGCCCAATACCTGATTGCAACAACGGCTTTAACACTTAATGAAATAGGAGAAAAAACAGGATTTGAAAGTTTACCGCATTTTTCAAAAATTTTCAAAAAGATTACAAGCCTTGCGCCAAATCAATATAGAAAGCAACATAAGTTAATTCATTAATTTTTTTTTGAATCTATTCAATATAAATTTCAGGAGCGAACACATTACTCTGAAACCAGGGCTGTATGAAAACTAATCTTCATCCACCTCCAATACGCCAACAAACCCTCCCCGTGGCAGGCAGTTAATTTTTATTTTTTGGCCTTTAACCAACCATTTCGTGTCAGTTTTAAATGATTTATCATTTTCACCATCTTGTATGAGGCTAACTTTTACCTTTTTTTGTTTGATGAAGTCTAAATCAAACGCCAATACCGTTGCGCTGTCAAGCCCGTTTAAACCTCCTATATACCATTTATTGCCGCGCCGCCTTGCGATAACAACATGGTCTCCCGGATAACCATCTATAAGCTTGGTTTCGTCCCATGCCGTGGGCACTTTCTGTAAAAAAGCACGTGATGGGTCGGGTAATGAATAATAAGCTTCCGGCCGGTCAGCAAAATGCTGTAGTGCTGATTCAAATACTACCGATAATGCCAGTTCATGCCCGTATGTGGTAATATGCGGATGCTGACTGTTTGAGAAAGTAACCGGCGTGTAATCCATTGAACCGATAACATTTCGGGTGAAAGGTAACGTAGTATTATGTACAGCTGCTTTGTTGGTGAGTATGTCACGGTTGTTATACCATTCGGCGCCATACACTGCCTCGACAGTCATTAAATTGGGATATGTCCGGGACCATCCTCGCGGTATAGTGGCTCCATGAAAATCAACCATAAGATGATATTGAGCGGCATCATTTAATATATCAAGATATAGTTTAATCATATCCTGCTGGTCCCCGGCGAAGAAGTCTACCTTGACGCCATAAACGCCAATTTTATTTAACCAATCAAATTCCTTAATACGCTTTTCACTGGTCTTAATCCTGTCAAACGGCGTAGCACCGGCCCAATCGGTTGTGCCCGAATTATACCAAAGCAGCGGCTTAATCCCCTTTGACTTTGCATACTTTACAGCATCTTCAACATTTCCGCCGTTGGTCATAGAATCCCATTCCCAGTCTATCAGCACATATGGCCATCCCATATTTTTTGCCAGGTCTACATACTCAACTACCTTTTTATAGTCCTTTGACCCATGATTATTTGCCCAGTAAATCCATGATACTGGCCCGGGAATGATCCAATTGGGATGTTCGAGTATGCTTGGCTCGCTTACATCGTTAATTAATGTTGATTGTACAACGGTTGCAAGTGATCCGATTATTAATGTATGCCATTGAGATTTCCAGGGTAAAAAACTTATAACACCTTGTTGCTGAAAATTTTTCCGTGGTTCGGGGTAAGTAACTTTATAACTGTTTAAGTTTTTAACATTAGTAAGCCGGGCAGCACAGTTAAATTTGCTGTTTGCAGCTTCTGAAATCAAACACCAAACTGGTAGGTTATTGGCCTTGAACAGGGCGGGATATGCCCACTGCTGTCCCTTATCGCCCTTGCCGGTGGTGCTGTAAGGATAAAAGTCTTCATAACCCGGGTCATATGATTGCATCCACCTTGCTGTCTGCGCCGGAATATTGTAAGTGGTATTCTCGTCAGTTACATTAATCGTTTGGTCAGACCATTTCGGGAATTCGTATCTAAAAGCTATTCCATCATTATAAACGCGAAAGATGATATTCATTTGCTTCCCATCGGAGTTCAGGAAACCAAATATGCGTTCATTGGCAGTGTTTGTACAAAGCCGACGTTTACCGGTTATCATTTCGTAGCTGGCACGTATGGTTTTAACCATTCCGGCGCTCTTCAGGCTAATGTTTCTGAATTGTTCATTGCTGGTTGAGATGCCCAGCTCAGAATGGGACATGATCTGGGTGATTTTTCCTTGCGTTTTATAATATATCTTAAAATCGGCTGACGATGTTGAGTCATTGCCGGCCTGATAATTATCTTCTAAAACTATTTCTATATTACCATTTGGCGATGTAAGTGTATAAGATTGCTGTTTCTGACAGTAAGCACTACCCGTGTAAAAAGACATGCATAGGGCGACACAACCGATAAATGTCCTTCTGCTAGTTAGTATTTTCATAATTGGTGTAAATAATTCATTTAAAGTGTATGATAAATCAGCTTAAGCACTTTTGCCCGGTGTTGCTGCTTTAATTGTCTTCATTTGTATAGTTATAATGAAAATAATCAAAGTCTAAGTGCCATTACCCGGACATCTCCAGATTATCCGGTTATCCTAACCAGCTAACGTTTGTTTAGATTAACTGAAGGACTCAAGCAAAAAAGAACACGTAGCGATAAAATATGCCGCACTAGCCTTGTATGCCAACCTTTTGTATGGTTTCACTATTGCTAAGATTGTGAAATTATATCTTTTATATAGGTTATAAATTGGTTGCTGTATAGGCGGCTAACTTATACATCCGAATTTCAAAATTATTGAACTCTGAATATAAAGAGTTATCTATTTCAGACTTTTTATTGGACAAATCCGTTTAGAATAGAAGCCATAACCCTGGCATTTCTATTGATGAGGCAATTCCGCACCTTATTGATACCTTCAAATTACTAAGAATAGGACAAATCCAAAACATTAATTTGCCTTCGCCATTTGCTCCTTATAAAAACCGAACGTATGAATAGCCACGCAAGCTTGCCCTGCCGTGATCCTCAACCTGACTTTTGAAGCAGTAACCGGGTGAAATTTGATCAGCCATTTATAGCCAATGGATTGCTTTCCTGTGGCTTCAGGAATTGGCGTCCAATCCTTGCCATTTGATGAGTAATCGACCGACCAACCTGTAGTCCGATGCCCCAGTTCAATTACCTCTTGTATTTTGAGCACATTGAATGTCTTCTTTGAGTGGAGGTCAAAGGTTATCGTGTCTGTTTTATTTGCGTCTTTGGTG
>Ga0207647_10000300_pt1 | contig 40641 bp, 28 predicted proteins | sample KBSCornC2_FD_184295 | JGI IMG/M metagenome (GOLD analysis project Ga0207647, IMG submission 184295) | Corn rhizosphere microbial communities from Kellogg Biological Station, Michigan, USA - C2 (SPAdes) (version 2) | ecosystem: Host-associated > Plants > Roots > Rhizosphere ... | reverse complement strand
CGAAGGCTCGGTTACTTATCGCTATTTCGATGAGGATTATAAAAAGCGGGTTTCAGTGAAAGAAATTTTGAAAGCCTTGCAGTGAGCCTAAATTCGTAAGTTTTGGTTATGAAATTGCTTGCTCTGTAAAAAATAATTCAATTCTTAATGTTGAGCCAACAGCGGCAGGCAATTAAAGCACGGCAAACCAGACAGCACGGTGATAATATTTGTCGCCCCAGTCCTTAATGCCATCTTTAATTTTTTCAGTCATTTCTTTTTCGTTGGCTTTTTTACCTTTTGTTGGAGGAACTAGTTTTTTTTCATCGGCAGGAGTGAGGCTTTCCAGTTTGGTTGCTGTCCATGTGGTGTACAATCGTGGAATGGCAAGCTCTAATATCATTCCGGGTAAACCGCTGAATGATTCCGGGCCTGATGAAGGAATAATTTCATCTGTATAAAAAGCAACAACAACAACAGAATCACAAATTTTAGAAACTGCTTTATGGCATTCAAATCCTGCAATGGTTCTTGTTTCCGGCAATAGCTTCCATTGTAAACTTCGAATGGAATCGGTGAGCAAAAACTTACTTTCAAAAATTTGCTTTTCGCTGATGCTGATTTGTTGTTCTAAGTCCTTGTAAACAATGTTGTCGTTGGCCGGACTTTCAAAAAAACCGCTTTTTTGTTCTTCCACTTCTTTTCCCGGTTTGTAAACCGATCTCTTTTCCGTAAAAATCAGATCGAAATAATTGACTTTGAATTGAGGAATCAGTTTTTTAAACTGCTCCGACCACGAGTCCGTCTCGCCGGAAAAATACAAGCGGTGTGTATTTGTTTTTCTTTCAAATTCTATCTTGCCCTGCTTTAAAAAAACTTGCTGTGCCTGCGTAATAACAAAACAGGAAATAAGAATGAATAAAACTATAGTGCGTTTCATAATTACTTAGTTGATGATGGTGTGCCAGGATTTTTAGTGAAGTTCCATGTAAAGCTTAACATGGCATACCGGCCAAGCGTATTGTAATTTCTTTCATAAATGTAGTTGGAACTGAATGTCCTTTCATAACCTCTTCTTTGCTTGAGTATGTCATTGACCTCAAACTTAAAGATGCCGTTGCGTTTTTTAAAAATCTTGTAGGAAACGTTTCCGTTCCAAACAACAAAATTATTGTTGCCGGTAAACGCATCTGTTTTTTGGCGGAAGGTGAAATCTGCATCGCTGCCAATTTGGAAATTTTTATTCAAATAAATGGTTGCATTTACATTATCAGATGAGCTCCAGTAATTCAGTTTTTGTTTGTTTGATTCCGATGTGTTGTAATTGAAACTGTTCCAAATATTAAACTCAAACTTGTTTTCCTTGTATTTTCCACCATTAAACCCAAATCCATAAACTTTTCGATTACTATTATTTTTTTCACCATTTACAAAATTTACATACCGGCCTCCATTTGTATTCAGGTTTAGTCCAACATAGATGTCGACCTTTTTGATTTTGATGTTGTAAGATCCATATAACCAGTAATCAAAATTTCCTTTGGCATTTACATATTGTTGCCTGGTAATTCCGCTGTCAATCGTTTGATTGGTTACAATGGCATTGTGAACCGGGTTGACTGATCCATTGATCCAAATACTTCTTCCTGTCAGCATTTTGAAATCGTTGTAAAACAATGAAATGTTATGCCTGAATGCTTGCTGCAAGGAAGGATTTCCGATGGTAACAAATAATGGATTCGTGTTTTCACGAATGGGCTGTACCTGGTCAATCATAGGTGATTGAGGGGAGCCTGAATAATTCAAATTCAAACTCCTCTGCGCAGCAAACTTGTATGTGATTCGGCTTGTCGGAAAAAGATTGGTGTAATGCAACTGACGCACTTCTCTTTCCAAAGAATCTTTTTGAGTATAGTTTGAAGCACCCACATTGCTGCCGATGTTTGCGATTAATTTTTTGCTTGTGTATTGATATTTTATCCCACCGCTGTTTGATAAATAATTTAACTGGTATTCGTTGCTGTAAAGAGGATTCAATGCTTCATACTTGCCCCCAATTCTGTCAAAACTTTTGCGATCTGAATTGCTGGTGATATTGCTGAATGTGTAATTGAATTCCACAATTCCTTTCTTTCCTGCAGGCTCGGTGTAAACCAGTTTTGAACTGACGGTAGAAGTAGTTCCGTTATTTGTTTTGTATTGATTGATGCTGTCTGTTCTTATCAACAATCCGTTATTGAAAAACTCAGTTCCGGAATTAAGATATCCATCGGATTTGTTATTTGAATTTTTATAGGATGCAGAAAGAGAAACAGTTCTTCCTTTCTTTTTAAATTTCTGTCTCCACAAAACGCTGCCTAAAAATATTTTATCATCAGTGTTTGCTGTATTAATTCTTCCGTTACGGTTTACCAGTGCAAGGTCTTCATCCAATGTTTCAGTGTTGGAATAAGTATGATTGTTTTTGTTTGCAACCTTGCCATCGAATTTAAATTTCAGCGAAGACATTGAATCGAGCTTCATATCATAAATGCCATTAAACAGATGTTGTGTTTGAATGGAATTGCTTTTATGATTTTCTCTTGAGTAATAAGAAGTATCGGGCAGTAGAAATTTTTTCAGCGAATTTCCATTGGCGTCCACCTGCACATCTTTGATTGAATAATTGCCATTGAAATTTTGTTTGTCTTCATTCCATTTGTTTGAAAAATGTGCTCCGGCTTTTACGGTTTTTGGAACTCCTTCATCGCGATATTGATTTTCCCAATCACTGAAATCCTGATCGCCGCTATTGTTGATCATAATAAATCCCGCACCCATCTCCACATCTGCATCTCCAAAATCATCTCCCTGTCCGTAAGTTCCTTTGTCCTGCCAGCCCAAACCGGTTTGCCCTGTGTTGGATGCAATGCCATAAACTGATATTTTCTTTTTGCCTTTGAAATAATTCAGCATTGCCTGATCTGAATATAGCTGATCTGTTCCGCCACCAATCACCACTTTGCCGAGATAACCTTTTTTCTTGTCTTCTTTTAAAACAAGGTTCAGCGTTTTGGATTTACTTCCATCATCGACTCCGGTGAATTCAGCCTGGTCGCTTTTTTTGTCGAAGGATTGAACTTTATCAACCGCATCAGCACGGAGGTTTTCAATAACAACGGCAGGATCATCACTAAAAAATTCTTCTCCGTCAACCAAAACTTTATTTACTTTTTCTCCTTGTGCCGTGATCTGTCCATTTTTATCCACCTGCAATCCCGGAAGTTTTTTCAGTAAATCTTTTACAGAAGCACCTTCAGCCACTTTAAAACTATCTGCTTTGTATTCGATGGTATCGCCTTTCATTCGAATAGCTATGTTTTGGCGAATAACAACTTCATTTAGTAATTGGGATTGCAGTGTGAGAGGAATCGAACCAAAGTCTTTTGCCGCACCATTGATCTCAACCTGGTCTGTGTACTCAACAAATTTTGGGTAGGTAACTAACAACAAATATTTGCCCGACTGAACATTTTGAAAAGAAAACTCGCCATCTTTATTGGTTCGTACAAATTTGAAAAGTGTAGAGTCTGATTCTCGCAGAAGTGATACAACTGCATTGCTAAGAGATTTTTTATTCAGTGTATCAACAACTCTTCCTTGGACTGCAGATTGGGAAAATGCATATTGCATGGCTAAGAGCGTTAGCGCAAGAAGCAGCTTTCTCATTTAGTTGGTTTATTATAAAAAAACAATTTACTATGTAAAACCTTATCGACTTGTTAACTTTACTTAAGCGGCTTAAATAAGAAATGTATGATGCAATCCAATGATGAATCCATAAATCCTCGCGGGAAAATTTTATCTCCAACACAAAATGAACATTATGAAGACCGAAATTTTGTGGACACTTCAAAACCGGTCTGGAACTATTCCATCCTTTACGATGATGATATCAGCACCTTTCAGCAGGGGACGAATTATGCTCTTTATAAAAAATTCGGATCAAAGCCAATAACTGTTCTTGAGACAGAAGGTTATCATTTTACTGTTTGGGCACCAAATGCAACAAAGGTTACGGTTGTGGGCGATTTTAATAACTGGAATCTGGAATCACATCAATTGCAGCCGCGCTGGGATAATAGTGGAATCTGGGAAGGGTTTATTCCCGGCATTGCAAAAGGTACTCCGTATAAATTTCGCATAACTGGCTATAAAGGCGCAATCACAGAAAAAGGCGATCCATTTGGTAACTATTGGAAACGCAGACCGGACACAGCAACAGTGACCTGGAATTTTAATTACCAGTGGCGCGACCAAGAATGGATGCGTGAAAGAAAAAAACACAATGCTCTTGATGCTCCCTGGAGTGTTTACGAAGTTCATTTAGCAAGCTGGATGCGTCCCGATCCCAACAATGAAACATGGTACAACGACTATTATCAAATAGCTGATCGTTTGGTTCCCTACGTGAGGGAAATGGGCTTCACTCATGTTGAGTTTATGCCGGTGATGGAACATCCTTTCGATGGAAGCTGGGGCTACCAGGTAACAGGATATTTTGCACCAACTGCAAGATTTGGAGAGCCTGAGGGTTTCATGTATTTGGTGGATCAATTACATCAAAACGGCATTGGAGTCGTTCTCGACTGGGTGCCTTCTCATTTTCCCCATGATGAACACGGGTTGTATTTGTTTGATGGCACACACACCTTTGAATACGCCGACATGCGCAAAGGTTTTCATCCGGATTGGAACAGTTATATTTTCAACTATAAAAGAGGAGAAGTAAAATCATTTTTGATCAGCAGTGCAAGATTTTGGTTTGATCTTTTTCATATCGATGGAATTCGTGTTGATGCCGTTTCTTCCATTTTGAAATTGGATTATTCAAGACAAGACGGGCAATGGGAGCCAAATGAATTTGGTGGCAATGGAAATTTAGAAGCCATTGCTTTTATTAAGGATTTGAATGAAACCATTTTCAGGGATTTTCCCGACACGCAAACAATCGCTGAAGAAGCAACTGATTGGCCCGGCGTTTCCAAACCAACATTTATGGATGGATTAGGTTTCGGAATGAAATGGATGATGGGCTGGATGCATGACACACTTGATTATTTCAAGATCGATCCCTTTTTTCGTCCGCATCATCAAAATAAATTTTCATTCAGCATGATGTATTTCTATGATGAAAATTTTATGCTTCCATTAAGTCATGATGAAGTCGTTCATGGAAAATCGCCCATGATTTACAAAATGCCGGGCGATGAATGGCAGAAGTTTGCAAATCTTCGAACATTGTATGCCTATATGTGGACGCATCCCGGCGGAAGATTGCTTTTCATGGGAAACGAGTTTGGTCAAACCAGCGAATGGAATTACAAATCTGAGCTGCAGTGGTATTTGCTCCAATACGACCCTCATAAAAAATTGCAGGAGTGTGTTAAGGACCTGAATCATCTTTTAACCTCCGAACCCGCCTTGTATGAAAATCAGTTCAACGTTTTTGGTTTTGAATGGGTTGATTTGAATCATCGTGATGAATGCGTGATGGTTTATCGCAGAAGGGGAAAAAATAAGGAAGATGATCTTCTCATCATTTTAAATCTTGCTCCCATTGTCCATTGGGATTGGCAAATTGAGATCACTGACCATATTTATCAAAAGGAAATTTTTAATAGTGACCTTACAAAATATTGGGGCTCGGGAAACGTTACCAATCCTGATATTCGCATGGAGTTAGTTCAACCGGGAACAGAGGAAAAAACCGAAGAACCAAAGAAGTATAAATTGACTGTAAATCTTCCTCCGCTTGCGGCCATAGTTTTGAAGTAAAATCAATTTTAGCAAAATGCTTGTGCTTTTTGCTTGACAAGCCAAAAGCAAAACTCTATTTTCGGGTCCAGAAAACACCAATCATTCTATGAAAAAACAACTACTGGCAGCATTTGTCACTGTTTTATCTTTCTCAGCTTTTGCGCAGACAGACAGTTCTGCATTTTATCTTCAAAAAGGTTTGGATGAAAAAGCGAAAGCTCATCGCCTTGTTGCACTGCAGCAATTTGAAAAAGCATACAGTTTCAATAAAAACGATAAACAAATTGTCGGCGAACTGGCCGCAGCATATCTTGATCTTCGGCGTTATACTCAGGCAAAGGAAAAATTTTTGCAATTGGAAACCATGGGCGATAAATCGGACAGTGTCTACCGCCAATTAACAATGATCTCTTTTAACACACGCCAGTTTGACGATGCCATTAAATATGCGTTGATTTTAAAGAAGCAAAACGTCAACGAAAAACTTGCCTGGATCATCGGTAAATCTTATTACGAAAAAGAAGATCTTGGCAACGCCATAAAATATTTTGGTTTTGCGGCAAAAGAAGATCCGACCAATGCTGAAATTCCCTATAGCATCGCAAGAGCTTATGCGGATATGCAAAACCACAAAGAAGCAATTCCTTATTTTTTGAAAGCAATTGAGCTCAATCCAAATAATTCACGCTGGATTTATGAAACGGCTTTAATCTACTACGCAATTCCCGACGATCAGAATGCATTGAAGTACATGTTACTCGCCGGAGAGAAGGGGTATAAAAAAGATAATGAGTATCTGCAGAATCTGGCAACGGCTTATGTAAATGCAGGAAAGAATGATGAAGGAATATCAATGCTTAAAGATTTATTGGATAAACGTCCTTCTGACATTAACATCATCAACATGTTGGCTGAATGTTACTATGATTCAAAGAAGTATGACGAAGCAATTGCCAACTACGACAAGCTTTTACAGATCGATCCAAAAAATGCAGAAGCCATGTACATGATGGGAATGAGTTTTCAAAAGAAAGGGGAAAAACAAAAAGGCCAGTCAATTTGCGATAAAGCAATTGAACTTGATCCAAGTCTTCAAAATTTGAAACAGAAAAAAGAGATGCCGGGATTTTAATCTGCCTGGACCTGGATTCGGGTGAATTAAAGAGAAGAAGAAATTTGGCATACAAAAAGTCTCACAACCGTGAGACTTTTCTATTTCCGATAAATCTTTTTGTTCTATCCAAATCAAGGTTCAGACTACATTCTCTCCGGAACTCTGATCCCCAGAAGACTCATCGCATCTTTAATCACATTGGCTGTTAATTGGCAAAGCCGCAAACGCAATTGTTTTTTCCCTTCACTCTCTGCATTTAAAACTGAATGTTCAGTGTAAAAAGTATTGTAAGTTTTTGCAACATTGAAAGCGTAGATCGCAATCACCGAAGGATTGTATTCCTCTGCCGCTTGCCTGACAATAGTTGAATATTGTTCAAGCAATAGCAAAAGATTTTTTTCGAGCTTCAATAGATCTGAAACCTGGAATTTGAAATCTGGAGTTGCAGCTTCCTTTCTCAAAATCGATTTGATCCTCGCATGGGTATATTGAACAAATGGTCCTGTAAAACCATGAAAGTCGATTGATTCTTCCGGATTGAAGACCATTCTCTTTTTTGGATCAACACGAAGCAAATAAAACTTTAACGCACCAAGACCAAGTATATCATACAACTCTTTTAATTCATCTTCATTGAAATCCTTCACCTTTCCTAACTCCTGTGTGTGCTTTGCTGCAATGCTCACCATCTCATCAACCAGATCATCCGCATCAACAACAGTTCCTTCACGACTTTTCATTCTGCCTGTTGGTAAATCGACCATTCCATAACTCAAATGAAAAATTCCATCAGCATAAGGCTTCCCGAGTTTTTTTAAAATGAGTTGTAAAACCTTCATGTGATAATTCTGTTCATCCGCAATCACATAAATACTTTGATCATAAGGGAAGTCCTTGTACTTCTCGTCTGCCAGTCCAAGGTCTTGGGTGATGTAAACAGACGTTCCGTCTTTTCTCAAAACCAGTTTTTCATCTAGCCCTTCATCTGTTAAATCAATCCAAATGCTCCCATCTTCTTTTTTGTAAAAAACACCTTGTGCTAATCCTTGCTCAACAAATTTCCTTCCCAACAAATAGGTTTCGCTCTCGTAATAGGTTTTGTCAAAATCACTTCCTATTCTTTTATAGGTTTCATCAAAACCTTTGTACACCCAACTGTTCATCTTTTTCCACAGGTCAATCACCTCAGGTTTTCCCTTCTCCCAATCAACCAGCATTTGCTGGGTTTCCTGCATGATGGGAGCATTGCGTTCGGCTTCTTCTTTTGATTGGCCTTTTGCAATCAATTCTTCAGTTTCTTTCTTTTGTTCATTGCTAAACTTTACGTAGTAGTCACCAACGAAATGATCACCTTTCATGTGATTTGTTTCCGGCGTTTCACCATTAGAAAACAGTTTCCACGCAATCATGCTTTTGCAAATGTGAATGCCCCGGTCATTCACCACACAAGTTTTCATCACGTCGTTGCCATTCGCTTTTAAAATTTCAGAAACGCTCCATCCTAAAAAATTATTTCTTAAATGACCAAGATGCAAAGGTTTGTTTGTGTTTGGAGATGAATATTCTACAATTACTTTTTTATTTCCTGTTTGAAGTTTCCCTACAGACGTATTTGTAAAATGCTCCGAAAGGAATTCGACAAAATAATTGTCCGTAACAGTTAAGTTCAAAAAACCTTTTATGACATTATAAGCAGTAAAAAATCCTTTATTGTTTTCGATCAAATAATCACCCAATTGTTTTCCCAATTGTTCAGGCGATTGTTTTAATTGTTTTACCAACGCAAACAACACGACGGTGTAATCACCTTCAAACTCGGGTTTGGTTTGATTCACCAGGACATCGTCTGGCGCAATGGAAACCTGGAAAATATCTTCAATTGATTGTGAACTGACCTCTTTTATCTTCTGAACTAAACTCATTTAAAAGCTGATTTGCGGCGCAATTTACACATTCAAATGCAGAGCAGTTTCACAAGCCCTTAACCTTCCTTAACGAAATGTGTTTAAAATTTTTCGGGATAGCTGTTAATTTCGCAGCTTTCATGCGCAAAATTCATTACCAAATAAGAAAGATCATTTTTAAAATCCTGGATATTTTTTATCCGATTTTTAAATCGTTCATGCCTTTGCAGACCTATCATTACGCGGCTTGCGGGGGAACCAATACAGTGCTGGGCCTTGCGGTTTACTTTCTTTCCTACAATTACATTTTTCAAAAACACATTCTCAATCTTGGCTTTATTGCATTCCAACCTCACATTGCTGCCATGTTCATGTCGTTTTGCGTTACGTTCCCTGTTGGATTTTATTTGAGTATGTACGTGATCTTCCAGGGATCGTATTTAAAAAGAAGAGTGCAGTTGTTCCGTTATTTTTTGGTGATCATGGGCTGTATGATCATCAATTACATCTGCCTGAAAATTTTTGTAGAAAATTTTGGTTGGTATCCAACGCCATCTCAACTAATCACAACAGGGATTGTAATTCTTTTCAATTATTTTTCTCAACGCTATTTTTCTTTCCGAAAAGATAAAAAAGCTTTGGAAGCAGAAGGTTTGCAGGCTTAGAATTTCAAGCTCAAATCAGAAACAATTACATTTAATTTCCCAACACAATTGCTTCGAATTAATAAATGTTCCGGCAATGCGTACACAGATGTCAACTTCAAATCAGTAACCGAACCATTTCCGCTGATGCCTTTTGTCCATTCACGATTCAGCCACGAGTTCAAACTTATCTTAGCTGTATCATAATATTGGGAAAGATCAAATGACGTGTAATTTTTTAATTCACTAATGATTTTCTTGTTGAATAACCACTTTGCCGTTTTTAGTAAAAGATTTTTTGTTTTCAGATCATAATCCAAATCCTGCACTTCGATGGTTTTCTTTTCTTCATTGTAGACGGGTTTGCCAACAAAATAGGCAGTTCCATCAAAGGACCCTGTAAAATCAACCCTGATATTCATATTCCCTTCACCATCGCCCGAAACGGCAGTGTGTTGAACAATGATATGTTTCTTGAAAATTCCTTCACCAACATCAAACTGTTTGTTTACCATGTATCCATTCAAAACGTTGCTCAACGAATCGTACTGCAATGCAGCTTCCAGGTAAATATTAAATCCACCGGGATTGTTTGCGTTGGTCAGGTTTGGAACCGGGGAAGGAAGTGCATTTGATTTTTCAAAACTTACAACCGGGCTCGCAGAAATTCCAATATTAATATTGAGAAGATCGTTCTTTGCAGAAATATTTTCCATTCGTATTTTTTTTGGATGCAATGAAAAATAGCCAACATTCGGGATGGAATACACATCGTTAAGCATATTCCATGCCTGCTGCATATACGGCCGGAGATTGAAGTTTCCATAAGCCGAATCCATCGATTTTTTTGAATCATCCAGTTCCTCTTTCAATCCTTTAATTACCTCTGTTGTGATGTCTTGTCCCCAAAAACACACCGAACACTTGTCAATTGCTTTTGGCTCGTTTCGAACGATTTTTGAATTTAAAATATAGTTGGGTTGCAATTGAAATGTATTGGTAAAACTCACAGTCACCCTGCGTTCGGGTTCATCAAACCCGCAGCGGCACCCGGGTGTCCACGGCGAAAGAACTGCTCCACTTACGCATGCCCTTGTTGATCCCACAATTTGATAGTATCCCATGAATGCCAGGTTGAGGGTTGTCCCTTTCATGCTCATGGTTAAGGGCGATCTTCGGAAATGATATTTGTATCGTGTTGCGCAATCGGACTGAACCCAGCCATCAGGATAATTGGGAGAAGTAAACACTGTATCAACATTTTTTTCCGCTAACGCATAAATAGGCTTGAGGTTGATTTGAATGGGAATATCAATTTGCGATTCGGGGAGTGAATCAATTTTAATCCCTGCAGAAATTGAACTCTGGGCCTTTGCAATTGAACCAATTAAAAATGCACAGAACAAAAAAATAATTCTCATAGTTATTTGATGCGGTACCAAATATAAAACGCAACCAAGGAGAATTGATTGCAGAAAAGTTAATTAGAAGTTTTTGTAGGTCCGGGGTCGATCTTGCTGAAACGGCAATGTTTCCGCTTTACCAGACGACTCTTTAACGGTTTGAAGGACTCTTCCATTCCTTGCCCAGTCTTTCAATAGAACCTTTTACTCTTTGGTTCCTTGTCTCTTCTCTTTTTGCAGTAACAATCCATTCTATGTATTCTTTTTTATTGGTAAACGAAAGTGTATTGAAAAACGCTTCCTGTTTTTTGTTCTTTTTTAATTCAGCAGCAAAATCGTCCGGCAGTCTTACGGTTTTTGTTAGGGGATTGATATAATCGAAAACGGGGCGTTTTTTCGACGCTTCTTTTTTCTTTTTATGGGCTTCGGTTTTTTGGCGCATTGCAAATGCTGACCAGGTATCGTCAAATGAAATGAGATTAATCATTTGTACCTTTTTTCCCTGCAATATTGTCCACACCGAATCTCTGTTAAGATCCGTTTGAATTTTTGAGGTCCCCTTAGGATAAAAAAGCCAGCACATAACATCACCTTTTATCAATGGCAAAACTTTTTTTAGTTCCTTTTCCATTTGGGATTTGTCTTTTACAAACCAATGCGCCTGGTTAATAGATTTCCCTGTACCTGTAATTTTTGCACCGGGTGGTAAGGAGCCCAGGGATTTTTTATAATCAGGTGGAGCGTTGATTACAACAATAGCATTGCCTTCTTTTACCTTTAGTTTTTGGGCTGTAGTCATAGCTATCGGGATATTCGTGTTTCAAAGCTATTAACAATACAAGTCGGGTTCTTGCTTCTTGCTGTTTAGTTAGAAGCGATCATGTGACTCCTTTTTACAATCTTTCAAAGCTCTTTGTAAAGCTCCTATTCTTTGCTGTTATTTCCAGAATGTAAGAACCTTTTAAAAGAAAACGGGTTGATATAATACCCTTTGTGCCCGTCATGGTTGACTGGAATAAAACTCTTCCTCCAATGTCATAAATACGTGCTTCGAATTTCTGGTTTAGACCAGTCCTTAATTCATAATTGATGTAATCACCTGCCGGATTAGGAAACAATTTTAAGTCGTCGGACTCAGTACCGGGGGAGGTAACAGCAGTAACAACATTATTTTTAAAATTTGTGGAAGCGGCATTCGTTTTTACAGGAAGGTTATAATCAAAGTAAATGGATGCGGTATTGTTAATTACATCGGAAATGCCAACGGAAGCGACCGGCTTAATGCGGAACTTTACATAACCATGGCTGGCAGCCTCATTTCTGTTTGAATCGGGTAACAAGATATTGGGAAAATAAAATTCAAGTTGTTGACCTGTTGAACTCACCTGGCAGGGGTGACTGCTACTCATTAATTCAAAACTGTTCAGGTCAAGTCTGGCAGCTAGCGTGTCGAGAATGCGAACCTGGAATGCAGTGTCGGTACCTGTATTTTGAAAACGTATTGTATACTCTAAAAATTGCTTACCGGTTTTTGCCGAATCAAGCAGAACTGTTGGAAAATCAACCGATTTATCATTGGGATCATAAGAACCTCTTGTTATCATATAATCCCTGTCAAAATTATCCGCAGGGACAGTATCGTTTATTACTGGATATATGTATGCATAATTGACCAGTACAACAGACAAAGGGGTGGATGATTTTACTTTACATCGAAGTATGTTCAACCTGTTTTCGCCTGGCTTTAGATTGGTAAAAGACCATGCAAGAGAATCGGTGCTTGCGAACAAAAAAGCCGAATCGCTTGAGACATAGTCTATGGCCGGATCCAGTTTTACACTATAGCTGCCCGAAAGAGTCGTCGTCCCTACGTTTGAATAATGTATTAAAAAGCTCAGGGGGAAACCCGGTCTGGCGATGGTGTTAATTGGCATCAGGTCGATAGCGAGGTCCCTGATGTTGGGAATTGCCTGTAACGCAAAATTTTTATTGTCCTCTCTCAAACCGTAATTAGGAAAATTCACGGAGTAAGAAGCCGGAACCAATGTGTGATATCGTGGAATATTAGGAACACTGATCTGATATGTGCCGGTATCGGTATAAAGTCTATAATCGCCATTGTTAAGTGTGTATGCAAAGTTCAATCCTCCGGGTGCAGCTTTAAGCATCCAGTTAGCTAAACCATTTTCCGGTGCGTCCTGGACACCATTCAAGTTTGCATCGTAAAACAATCTGCCAGTAACGATGCTGTTTTTTTCGGCTAATGAACCAACAAAAGTTGAAACAGAATCCTTTCCGCCATCAATCACGTTATTGCCAATATGAATGTTGCCATAACGGGGTATTACCGAACCGGTCACGCCGACAGCGTTTCCCCTGATTTTAAAATGGACGTAGGAAGTGTTGTAGATGTTCAGGTTATTAATAGGAGTGATATATAGAAAATTTCCAGCAGTATCGTACTTATTTATACGGATATTAAAACTATCGTTTTGCGTAGGTGTTTGGCTGTTGGTTACGTAGCACGAGGCGTAAATACTGCCGGAACTGTCTTTATCAAGATCAAACCATTGATAGTTATGGCTGGCAGCTATTTGTTTGAAAGAAAGATCAGTGCCTGAAGCACTCGTAAAAACCAAATCGGTTCCGCCCCAAAGCGTAGCACCTGAACTCAACATAAACACTCCGCCCCGTGTTCGTGCACACGAAACAACGCTGCCATCATCTTTTAGAATAACGCCCAGTAAATAATTATTAGTGTAGTCAGATTTGTATGCCCGTGAAAAATAGCTGTTTCCTGTGTTTGCATCGAGAACCGATAAAAAGGGTGTGCGGCCGGACGGATTACTTGAACCTGAAACTCCATTTAGGGCCTGTCCGTTTATATTGATTGAGCCATCGAAAAAACCTGTAATAGCCAATCTTCCGTTGTTATTGGCGTCGATACCAAGCACACCACCTGTATAATTAGAAAATCCGCCTCCGACAACAAAATGTCTTGACCATTTTACTTTACCTGCTGTATCAAACTTTGCCACAAAAACGTCTCCTGATGACACGGAAGCGTAACTGTATGATGAATCAAGAAACTGGAAATTTTTAGAATAAATAGACGCGGCGAAATACAGGTTATTGTCCTTATCAATTTCAATCGAAGGTTTATGAAATACATACTCATGCAACAGATACCTGTTGAGTGCCCCTACGGGAGATACCCTTATCAATTTTCCGTTTGGGTCGAGTTTTACAAGACAGAAAGGACTTGTAATATTGACGTTTTGATTATCAACGGATGAAAATTTTTCAGAAAGAAAATAAATATAACCATTATCATCAACTTCGATATCATAGCCATATTTGGATCCTTTAAATTCCTTCTGCCATAGAAGATTTCCCAGCCGATCATACTTTGCAACATAAAATGAATTGGGCGCCACACTGGCAAAATGTGCCGAATCAAACCCTGTAATGACAATATGGTTTAAAAACCGGTCAAGTGTTATAGCCGCGCCGTTAATATTAGAACCTGTCGGGCCCGGACCTTTCATGATCCAGTCCCAACTTTGGGCATTTGAGAGATGGCAGAAAAAAAATAAGATAAAAACAGTGATCAGTTTTTTGAAGCAGTTTAGCATGTATACAGGGATTAATTATATTGAATAAAAATACCTTTTATTGCCGGATGTTTTGAAAGTCAATCTGACATATTTTCACGCCAATATCCTCGCGGCATAATCATTGATAACCAATATTGAACTATTAAATTCTTAATCAATGGGAAAAATTATTGGTATAGACTTAGGCACAACCAACAGTTGCGTGGCTGTGATGGAGGGCAACGAACCTGTTGTGATTGCTAACGATGAAGGCCGCCGTACTACGCCTTCGGTTGTGGCTTTTTTGAAAAACGGCGAACGTAAAGTAGGTGATCCTGCCAAGCGTCAGGCAATTACTAATCCGCAAAACACCATCATGAGTGTAAAGCGTTTTATGGGTCGCCGCTACGATGAAGTGACAGAAGAAATCAGCCACTGGAGCTATAAAGTGGTAAAAGGTGACAATAATACCGTTCGTATCGATATCGATGGCAGATTATATACTCCGCAGGAAATCTCTGCCATGATTCTTCAAAAAATGAAAAAAACAGCTGAGGATTACCTCGGCCAGGAAGTGACAGAGGCTGTTATTACAGTGCCTGCTTACTTTAATGATGCCCAACGCCAGGCTACAAAAGAGGCCGGTGAAATTGCAGGGTTGAATGTTCGTCGTATTGTGAACGAGCCTACAGCCGCTGCTTTGGCTTATGGTTTGGATAAAGGTGGCAAAGATCACCACGTGGCTGTATTTGACCTTGGTGGTGGTACATTCGATATTTCTGTACTGGAACTCGGTGATGGCGTCTTTGAAGTAAAATCCACTAACGGTGATACCCACCTTGGTGGTGACGACTTTGACAAAGTGATCATGGACTGGCTGGCCGATGAATTCAAAAAAGATGAGAATGTAGATTTGAGAAAAGATCCAATGGCTTTGCAGCGTTTGAAGGAAGCTTCAGAAAAAGCCAAGATCGAATTGTCATCTTCGTCTGAAACAGAAATCAATCTTCCGTACGTTACAGCAATTGACGGCGTCCCTAAACACTTAGTAAAAAAATTAACCCGCGCAAAATTTGAGCAGCTTGCTGACAACCTGTTTGCACGTTGTTTGAAACCCTGTGAGCAAGCATTGAAGGATGCGGGCTTGAGCACCTCTCAAATTGACGAAGTGATCATGGTTGGTGGTTCTACACGTATTCCAAAAGTGGGAGAGATCGTTGAGAAATTCTTTGGCAAGAAACCAAATCGTGGCGTTAATCCTGATGAAGTGGTGGCAGTTGGCGCGGCTATCCAGGGTGCTGTATTAACGGGTGAAGTAAAAGATGTGTTATTGCTTGACGTTACTCCATTAAGCCTTGGTATTGAAACCATGGGTGGTGTAATGACAACTTTAATTGGTTCTAATACTACTATTCCTACAAAGAAATCGGAAGTGTTCTCAACTGCCTCCGATAATCAGCCAGGTGTACAAATTCATGTTTTACAAGGTGAAAGGCCGATGGCAAAAGACAATAAGAGCCTTGGTATGTTCAACCTCGATGGAATTCCACCGGCTCCAAGAGGTGTACCTCAGATTGAAGTGATCTTCGATATCGATGCCAATGGTATTTTGCATGTAACTGCAAAGGACAAAGGCACGGGCAAAGAGCAAAAGATTCGTATTGAAGCAGGTAGTGGTTTAACCAAGGAGGAAATTGAAAAGATGAAGACAGAAGCTGCCGTAAATGCAGATAAGGATAAAGCAGAAAAGGAAAGAGTTGAAAAACTTAACCAGGCAGATAGCTTAATCTTCCAAACTGAAAAGCAATTGAAGGAATACGGGGATAAAATTCCTGCCGACAAAAAATCAACCATCGAAAGTGCTTTAAATAAATTAAGAGAAGCGCATAAAAGCGGGGATGTTTCAACGATTGATGTAGCCGTTGCTGATTTAAATAATGCATGGACTGCTGCTAGTGAAGAATTGTACAAGGCAACACAAGGTGCAGGTGGTCCTCAGCCAAATGCTGATGGTGGTGAACAACAACAGGGAAATGGTGCTAATAATGCAGGAGAGAATGTAACGGATGCAGAATTTGAAGAAGTGAAATAAACGAAGTATAAAGCACAAATTACAGAATTTAAAACCCACGAGCGATTGTGGGTTTTTTCTATGCCTATAATCTAAAATGTAATTAGTAAAAAATTATTTCTTTTTCCATTCACCAAATTGGTGCATCAAGCGATGGTGAGTAACCGTGTGTCCTTGTTCATGCTCTTCTTCACCTTCTAAAAATGCATCACGATCATCATCATTTAATTCATCCAAAAATTCCTGGCTTGTTTGCGGCGATTCCAGAACTGATCTTGCTTCTTCCAGCAAAAATTCATCATTGCAGGTGTCAATGAGTTTGTGCAGTTTTTGTTTGAGATCGGGTTCCATAAAACATGCTTTTCTTAAAGTTACAAAGTTTAAAAGCGCAAAAAAAGAATTGTTTAACAGCAAAAATGTTGTAGATTCTTTGTTTGAGAATTAGTTTCATACCTGTAATGAAGACTGCATTCCGGAATAAAAATTTTCTTCTTCCCTTTTTCTTGGGTGTATTAGTTCTCACAGTTATTTTTTCTTTCAAATCCTCATTTGAAACTCAAGTATTTTATCAGAATGTTTCTGACACGACAGCTCCAATTATTTTTCATGCTAAAGATCATAAAGGCAAAAGCGTTGTTTCATCAAATGGAATTATCAGTTTCACAACAGGATTGCATAATGATTTTTACCAGGCGGATTCAATAAATAAAACCGGTTACTTCTACGTTGAAACCAAGCTTGCAAAGCTTTTAAATCAATCTACTGTCAGGGTCCCCTTGAATATTTCAATCGTGATCGACCGAAGCGGTTCCATGGAAGGAATCAAAATGGGCTATGCAAAAAAAGCGGCGAAAGGAATTATTGATCAACTCAATTCTCAGGACATTGTAAGTGTGGTGATGTACGACAATTATGTAGACACGGTTCAATCTCCGATAAATGTTGTCGATAAGGAAAAGATCAAATCGAAAATTGACAAAATCGTTCCCAGGGCAAGTACAAATCTTTGGGGCGGCACAGAGCAAGGTTATGAATACGTTCAAATGAAATACAAACCCGGTTACATCAATCGTGTGCTTTTGATCAGTGACGGACGTGCAAATACAGGCGTGACCGATTCTTCAGTAATTCATTCAAAAGTTCAGAAGTATAAAGATGTAAATGGAATTTCTCTTTCAACATTTGGAGTCGGGTTGGACTACAACGAAACTTTGATGACCGACATGGCCGAAACCGGTGCAGGCAATTATTATTTCATTGATGCGCCTGAAAAGCTCATCGAGATTTTCGACAAAGAATTGAATGGACTAGTCAGCGTTGCGGCACAGGATGCCGAATTCAGAATAAAACTTCCGGCCGGTGTCAGACTTCAGAAATCTTATCCTTTGCAATTTCAGCAAACCGGAAACGAGATCGTGGTTAAGCTCCGTGATCTTTCTTCAGAGGAAACGAAAGGAACACTTTTAGCCTTTAGTATCGACAATAAAATAAATTCAGTTTTGAAATTTACTTCTTCACTTGTTTATACGGATGTGAACGATGGCATGGAAAAAACACTCACCAATGAGAACATATTAACTCCGGTAAAAAGTACGGATGCATTTCTAACTCATTTCAACAAACCGGTTATCCAGGAAACTGTTTTGCTTACGGCAAATGAAAAATTAGAAACCGCAATGAACCTTATGGAAAAAGGAGATTACAGGTCGGCTAAACAACTGATCGTTGAGAACAAGAACTATTTAAAAGCCAATTCCTTTTATGTAAATGCAGACCATCTTTTGGTGCAAATGGATTCGTTGAATTCTAATTACAGCAATCAATTTTTCGCCGCCTCAGCAGTTAATGCCGATTCAGTAAAACGATTTCTAAAAGCAACGAAAGCAGTTAATTATAAAATCAGAAATAAGAAACAATAACTTGTTTGTCGCAGCCAGCGCCTACAGCTTCTATTAAATAATATCCATTGCCAGCACAAAGAAAGTACCCCAAAAAGGAAGGATCATGGTAAGCCATGGCCAATGTGCATAAATAGCCAGGCCAAGTGCAATGCAGGAAACAAAAAACAACAACCAATACAAACCTTTATTTCTTTTACGAACTTCCATTGGATAAATTTTGCGCAAAAATAGGGCAGAGGGATTAAATTAAAACTTCATTTTGCGAAACAATTTTCATTCTGGTTTTATTCATGCCCAGCTTTTATTATTTTCGCCGCCAATGTGTCTTATGCACACGACCGTTAAGACAGAAACTTGAAATGGATGAAAATTGATTTTTACCTGCGTTTTCATACGCAATTCGGTCAAACGCTTGCTATAACAGGAAACCTGCCTGCCTTGGGTAACGAGCAATCGGAAAAAGCTTTGCCCATGAGCTTTTTAAGCGATGAATTGTGGCAAGCTTCAATCGAAATTGATCCTTCTGAAATTGATATACTTCATTACCGTTATGTTTTCACCAACGAAAAAGGTGAGCAAAAAAAAGAGGCGGAGAAAGAAAGGTTTGTTGATCTGAAAAAAGCTGATCATGACCTTTTGTTGGTAGATACCTGGAATGATGCAAGTCTTTTTGAAAATTCTTTTTATACAGCCCCATTTAAAGAAGTTTTTTTCAAGGATTCAAAAAAATCAAAATCGAAAAAAGGGGGCCACCACACACATCAGTTTAAAATAAAAGCTCCTTTGCTTGCCGACAGTGAAGTGGTTTGTGTTTTGGGAAGTTCAGAAACATTGCATCAATGGAATTATGCTGATCCATTATTGCTCACAAAAAAAGGAAACTGGTGGACCATTAATCTGGATATTCCTGCATCGGAGTTTGCAATGTCGTACAAGTATGGCATTTACAATTCAAAGAAAGAGGAGTTTGTGCAGTTTGAAGACGGTGACAACCGGGTACTTCATAATGACGGTTCAGTAAACAAGAAAACAATTGTTCATGATGGCTTTTTGCGATTGCCTGTGAACAAATGGAAAGGAGCCGGTGTAGCCATCCCGGTTTTTAGCTTAAGAACAAATAACAGTTTTGGTATTGGCGAATTCAATGATATTAAATTGTTGGTTGACTGGGCAGATGAAGTTGGATTAAAACTAATTCAACTTTTGCCGATCAACGACACTTCAGCAACACATAGCTGGAAAGATTCTTATCCTTATGCTGCTATTTCTGCATTTGCCTTGCACCCCATTTACATCAATCTGCAAAAGGTTGGCGGAAAGAAAAATGCGCAGATTATCAAATCCCTTGGCCGCAAGCAAAAACAACTCAATCAGCTTTCTGAAATTGATTATGAACAGGTGATCAATTTCAAAATCAATGTGCTCAAAGAATTGTTTGACCTGGATAAAATGGATTTTCTAAAACAAGACGATTTCAAAGAATTTTTTGATGACAACCAGGATTGGCTGATGCCATATGCCGCGTTTTGTTTTCTCAGAGATAAATACGGAACTTCTGATTTTTCAAAATGGAAAACCAATTCAGTTTACAGCGAGGAAGAGTTGGAAAGATTGTGCAAACCGGGCTCAAAATCATTTAAAGAAATTGCCTTCCATCTTTTTGTTCAATATCATTTGCACTTGCAGTTAAAAGAAGCTGCAGATTATGCACATAAAAAAGGCATTGCTTTTAAAGGTGATATTCCAATTGGGATTTACCGCTATGGTTGTGATGCATGGACTTCGCCGGAATTGTACAATATGAACATGCAGGCAGGCGCACCGCCGGATGATTTTGCCGTGAAAGGTCAGAACTGGGGGTTCCCAACCTACAACTGGAAAAAAATGGAAGAAGATCATTTCGAATGGTGGAAGCAACGCTTTCATCAAATGAGCAACTACTTCGATGCTTTTCGAATTGATCACATACTTGGTTTCTTTAGAATTTGGAGTATTCCAACCAATGCTGTAGAAGGAATTTTGGGAAGATTTATTCCTGCCTTGCCGGTGCATGTAAATGAATTTGGCGAAAGAGGGATTTGGTTCGATTACGATCGCTATTGCAAGCCATTCATTGTCGACGGAATTATTCATCAAACCTTTAATTCGCATTCCGATTTTGTAAAGAATAATTTTCTTCAAAGAAATGCAAGGGGCGGATATGATTTGAAAGATGAATTCAATACACAAAAAAAGGTTGAAGAATATTTTGCGTTGCAGGATGAATCTGAAGAGAACAACCGCATTAAGCAAGGTTTATTCGATTTGATCTCAAACGTGATTTTATTTGAGGAAGAAGGTTCAAACCGCCAGCATTTCCATTTCAGAATTTCAATTGAAAACACTTCTTCATTTCAGCATTTGGATGAAGCAACAAAATACAAACTAAGGGAGCTTTACGTAAATTATTTCTATCGTCGCCAGGATGAATTTTGGAAACACGAAGCCCTTAAAAAACTTCCTGCTTTAAAAGATGCGACTGAAATGCTGATCTGCGGCGAGGACCTCGGAATGGTTCCTCATTCGGTTCCTGAAGTGATGCAGGCGCTCGGAATCTTAAGTTTGGAAATTCAGCGCATGCCAAAGAATCCGAACATAGAATTTTTCCACCCGAAAGATGCGCCGTATTTATCTGTTGTAACGCCTTCCTCGCATGACATGAGTACAATAAGAGGCTGGTGGGAAGAAGACCAGGAAAAAACGCAACGTTTTTTCAATAACATTTTGCAGGAGCATGGCACAGCACCTTATTTCTGCGAGCCATGGATCAACCGTGCAATTGTATTACAGCATTTGTATTCACCGGCAATGTGGAGCATTTTTCAGTTGCAGGATTTATTGGGAATGAATGAACAACTAAGGAGGCAAAATCCGCAAGAAGAAAGAATTAATGTTCCTGCCAATCCCAATCATTATTGGAATTATAGAATGCATCTTGGATTGGAGCAATTGATAAAGCAGAAAGAGTTTAATGAAGAATTGAAAGATTATATTACCAACAGCGGAAGAGGTAATTAAATTCATTCCACCTTATGCTTCTCAATGAAAAAAGAAATTGGTGAAATATTTTTTGACGAAGTGCAAGGAAGAACGTCTCGCCAAACGATTAGTTTTTTCAGAATATTATCAATTATTTTTTTGGTTGCACTTTGCATAAACTTGCTGATCGAAAAAGGAACGGTAACAACGCTGACTTACTTTCTGATAACTGTCCTTCCAATTTTGATCGTCGTAAACATTATTCTTCCCTTTACGCTGACAACGCAAATACGAAGCGATGGAATTTATGTTCGCTTTCCACCTTTTCAACCATCGTTTGCAAAATTTTATTGGAGGGATATTTCGGAAGTATACATAAGAAACTATAATGCACTTACGGAATATTATGGATGGGGAATTAAGATTAGTCCAAATGGTACAGGTTATATTGTAGCAGGGGATGTTGGCATTCAAATCGTTTTTAAAAACGGGAATAAAGTTTTAATCACAACTCAAAAGCCTGGTGAAGTAATTGAAATTTTGAAAAGAATTGAAAAGCCTTGAACAGAACCGTACCGTTCGGTCAATGTGGTTTTTAATCTTCGAACAGGGCATCTTCCATTTAAATCATGCAGCCGCATATTGCTCAATTAAATTCCAAAACGTACAAGCCAGAGACACAACTAAAAATCAATAGTAATAATGCAGTTGGTTAAATAATTAAATTGCAACACCATTATGAAAGTTAGTTACAAAAGTTACGATTTAAAATTCCGTCATCCATTTACAATATCAAGAGGAACAAAAACACATCAACCGACATTGGTCGTGGAACTCGAGTTTTTAGGTTGGAAAGGTTATGGCGAAGCTCCCGCCATTGCATACTATCATATCCCGGTTGAAAAAATGGTTGAAGATCTAGAGAGAAAGAAAATGTTTGTCGAAAAATTTGCTTTCACAGAGCCGGAACGCTGGTGGCATTATTGTCATCATCTTTTCCCAAACAATAGTTTTTTGGTTTGTGCATTGGACATTGCTGGCTGGGATATTTACGGCAAGATGAAACGAAAACCGTTGAAAGAATTTTGGATGCCACAGGAACCTAAAGATCCAAGATGCGATTATACGATTGGTATAGACACCATTGAAAAAATGGTCGAAAAATTAAAAGAAAAGCCATGGCCGATCTACAAAATCAAATTGGGAACGGATAGAGATATTGAAATTATTGAGCAGTTGCGCAAGCACACCGATTCTGTTTTTCGTATTGATGCAAACGCGGCATGGAAAGCTGAAGAGGCTTTGCAAAAAATAAATGCCTTTAAAGATCTGGGAGTGGAGTTTATTGAACAGCCTCTGGCAAAAGATGATTGGGAAGGAATGAAATGGTTGTACGAACGTTCGCCGTTGCCTTTGTATGCTGATGAAGCTTGCGTTCATGAAGAAGATGTTGAAAAATGTTACAATCATTTTCATGGCATCAATATCAAACTCACAAAATGCAGCGGCATTACCCCTGCATTGCGAATGATTAAGAAAGCAAGAGAATTAAATATGGGAGTGATGATAGGGGCAATGAATGAATCAACGCTTGGTTCTGCAGCTATTGCCCACCTCATGCCCCTGATTGACTATGTTGATGCCGACGGACCGTTATTACTGGAAGAAGACATTGCAACAGGATTGAGTTATGAAAATGATGGCAGGATTCGTACTTCGGATGAACCTGGTTTGGGCATTCAATTCACGGATATTTATAAAAAATAATGGCTCACTTTCATGAGCCATTGCGAAATCATTTTAAATCATTGCAATTAGTGATTACCAAATTCTCACTCTCAAGCTATCTGCTCTATACATTGGACTTCCAGGTTTAATATTAAACGCGGAATAAAATTCATCAACATCCATGAATGGCCCGTTTACTCTGTATTTAGCAGGCGAGTGAACATCGGTCAGCAGACGGTTGCGCAATTGTTCTTCTCTTGTATGGCTTAGCCAACCCAATGCATATCCCAGAAAGAAACGTTGCACAGGAGTTAGCCCATTTATCTTTTCACCTTTTTTGTATTGCTCGGTTTTTTTGAAAGCATCCAATCCTAAAACAATTCCGCCCAAATCAGCAATGTTTTCTCCCTGAGTCGCTTCTCCGTTGATGTGGTAGCCTTTCACAGGTTCAAATTCATTGAATTGTTTGATGATGAGTTTAGCTCTTTTTGAAAACTCTGCTGAGTCTTTGTCAGTCCACCACCTATTTAAGTTTCCATTTGCATCGTATTTTCTTCCCTGGTCGTCAAAGCCGTGAGTGATTTCATGACCAATTGTTGACGCAGCTCCATAACCGTAGACTATTGCATCATCCAGTTGATCATCTTTAAAGCCCGGAACAATAAATTGAGCAGCAGGTAATGTAATGTCATTGTTCGATGGATTGTATTCGGCATTATAGGTTTGTGGCGTCATTCCCCATTCATCCCTGTCAGCAGGTTTGCCCAGTTTATCCATTTGAAAATCATAATTCCATAAATTGGCATTCATGATGTTCTGTACATAACTTTCTGTTCCGATCTGCATTGCTGAATAATCTTTCCATTTGTCAGGATAGTAGACTTTCTTTTTCATTGCATTCAACTTCACCAATGCTTTTTGTTTGGTGCTATCGCTCATCCATGTCAAGGCTTTAATGTGATCTCTGAAAGCTTCACGAATGTTTTCAGTCATTTGGTCATAGCGTTGTTTTTCATTCGGACTGATGTAAGCCTTAACATAAAGCTGGCCAAGAATTTCGCCCATCAAACCATTTTCCTGGTCAATAGCAATTTTCCATCGTGGTCTTCTTGTTTTTGCGCCCGTAAACAACCTTTGGAAGTTGAAGCCTTCCTGAACGTAGGCATCAGGCAGTTCGTTACTAAAGTCGTTGATTAAATTATATTTTAAATACGATTTCCATAAAGCAATCGGAGTTGTCTTTAAAACATTATCCAGGTTTTTGAAAAATTCAGGCTGACCAACAATTACCGAATCAATATTTTTCACACCTGCTGTTGAGAGGTAATTTGTCCAATCGATATTGTGAGACAATTTTGGAAGATCGGTAATTGCCGTTTTGTTGTAGTTCTTATAATCGTCTCTCAAATCTTCAAGCTTCCGTGAAAATTTCGCAAGCTTTGTTTCCATCGAAAGAATATTTTTTGCATCCGCATTTGCTGAAACGCTGTCTTGCCCAGCCATTGTAAGAACTTTGGCAATATGCTTCACATACTGGTTGCGAATGTTGATGGTGGCACTGTCATTTTTAAAATAATACTCTCTTTCAGGCAAACCAATTCCGCCTTGATATAAAGTGTAAGTCATGACATCGCTTTTCTTCAAATCCTGGTTAACAAAATCCGAGAAAAGATTTGAAGAGCCAATCTTTTTCATTTCAGCAACTGTCGTCACCAGAGATTTTGTGTCGGTGATGGCATTGATCTTATTAAACCATGACTGCAATGGTTGCAGGCCATTTTGCTCAACCTTTGCACTATCCATTGCTGTTTTCCAAAAATCACCAAGCTTTTGTTCGTTGGTGCCTTTGGCTGCATTTGCAGTTGCTGCTTTTTCATTGATTTCTCTAAAACGTCTCCTGTTTTCTTCGAGCACTAAATTTCCAATTCCCCAACTGCTTTGATCGGAAGGAATTGGATTTGCTTTTATCCATTTTCCATTGGCGTACTCAAAAAAATCTACAGAAGGATCAACGGTGGAATCCAGGTCTTCGAGAAGAACATCTTTCATGGCAGAACTACTGTCCTTCGAACTTTTTACAAGAGAACTATTGTTGCAGCTAACCGTTAACGCTGCCAGTGCAATACCAAAAAACAAATGGCGCATGTAAATTGATTTTGCTTTAAAAATATAGAATCTGTTTTTGATAAAGCTTAGATTTATGTAAACGGGTTAACATTAACAGTGAATCGGCAATTAAATTCATTTGCGTCAAAATGGTATGTGTACAAATCGGCCTTAAATTTGTTATGCATTCAGTCAAATTCGCCTGATGAGAAAGTTTACCCTTGTTTTTCTTCTTAGTACTATTACCTTTTTAGCTCAAAGCCAGGTTCAGATAGGAGTGTTCGGCGGAATTTCAAATTATCTTGGAGATCTTTCTGATAAACTGTATCAAAATTCCAGACCTGCTTTTGGATTGGATTTGGGTTATCAAATCACCAACCGAATCAATTTGCGTGCAGGCTTTACAGTTGCAAAAGTTGCCGGAGCGGACAGCCTAAGTTCCCAGCAGGATTTGCGTCTTCGAAATTTGAGCTTTCAATCAAATATTACCGAATTTAGTTTTGTTGGAGAGATCAATACTTTTGATATGGATGTAAAACGCTGGTCGCCGTATGTGTTTGGCGGACTGGCAATTTATCATTTCAATCCTTACACATTTGATCAATTAGGCAATAAAGTGTTTTTGCAACCGTTAGGAACCGAAGGGCAAGGCTTACCCGGTTATCCTCAATCAAAATTGTATCCTTTGACCCAGTTGGCAATTCCATTTGGTGGTGGAATTAAATACAATGTCAGCCCCAGCTTTCGTGTTGCATTTGAAATTGGGCTGCGCAAATTATTTACCGACTATTTGGACGACGTAAGCGGAAATTATGCCGATCCTTATCAGTTGTACACAGGACGTGGCCAGCAAGCCGTCGATGTTTCTTACCGTGGTGATGAAATACCCGGTGGCAACTTGAATTATCCTGACAAAGGAATAACAAGAGGAAGTCCGAAATACAAAGACTTTTATTATTTGACTGGCATACATCTAACTTATCTACTTGGTGCAGATGCAGGTTCGTCGTATTCATCCAAAATGGGCAGGAACAAGCGTTACGGTTGTCCAACAGTATTTTAAACATTTCGATAAGTTCGTTGGTTATACTTTTGTAAACCATGGCTTATAAAAATCTTCAGCAGTTTATTGATGTATTGGAAAAAGAAGGCGAGCTTGTCCGGATCAAGGAATACGTCAATCCCAAATTAGAAATATCAGAGATCACAGACCGCGTCAGCAAAACTGCAGGTGGTGGAAAAGCATTGTTGTTTGAAAATACAGGCTATGATTTCCCTGTTTTGATGAATGCCTACGGCAGTGAAAGAAGAATGTGCCTGGCACTCGGCGTAAATCATTTGGATGATGTTGCCAAAGAAATCGAATCGCTTTTTCATTTGCTATCGTCTCCAAAAGATAGCATCGTTGATAAATTGAAGATGCTTCCAAAACTCAATCAATTTGCCGGCTGGATGCCGAAAGTAAAAAGCGGAAGGGGAGAGTGCCAGGAGGTTATTATGCGGGAACCCGACATCACAAAACTCCCTGTTATTACCTGTTGGCCAAAAGATGGTGGTCCTTTTGTTACGCTTCCCGTTATTCATACAAAAGATCCGAACACCGGTTCCAGAAACGTGGGAATGTACCGCATGCAGGTATTTGGTCCTACACTGACAGGAATGCATTGGCACAAACACAAGGTTTCTGCAAAGCATTTTAATGAGTACAAAAAGCTTGGAAAGAGAATGCCTGTAGCGGTTGCCTTGGGCGGGGATCCGGCGTATGCTTATTCTGCAACTGCGCCCTTGCCCGAGAATGTTGATGAATACATGCTTGCAGGATTTCTAAGAAAGAAAAAAGTAGAATTGGTGAAATGCGTTACACAGCCGGAAATTGAAGTTCCTGCCGATGCTGAATTTGTAATTGAAGGTTATGTTGATCCGAACGAAGAGATGATCTGGGAAGGTCCGTTCGGAGATCACACGGGTTACTATTCATTACCTGATTGGTATCCACGCTTTCATATCACTTGCATCACACACAAACAAAAAGCAGTGTATCCTGCAACAATTGTTGGCATTCCGCCGCAGGAAGACGCCTGGCTAATTAAAGCATCTGAAAGAATATTTTTAGCACCGATGAAAATGACCATGGTGCCTGAAATCATTGATATGGATATGCCGGTTGAAGGGGTAGCACATAACCTTGTAATTGCGCAAATAAAAAAAGATTATGCAGGACAAGGACAGAAAGTAATGAATGCAATGTGGGGTGCAGGACAAATGATGTTCAATAAAATTTTGGTGCTGGCCGATGAACAGGTAAAGATCCAGGATTATGAAGCTTTAGCGAAATATGTTTTTAAGAATTTAAATCCAGCAACCGATATTTATTTTTCACAAGGACCAATGGATGTTCTTGATCATAGTTGCAGTAAACTAGGTTTTGGCGGAAAGATGTGTGTTGATGGAACCAGGAAATTTGAAGAAGAAAAAGATGAAAGTTTCCAGTTCAAAACTCTAAGTTCAAAGTTCGATTTTCTTAAATCGCAGTTTGCAGAAATCCATTGTGTGAATTCATCTCTAATTAAAAAGGAAATCCCGGTTTTATTTATTTCTGTCCAGAAAAACCGCAAGGGGCATATCCGCGAATTGCATCAGCAAATCTGTGAGCTGAAAGAAATAGAAGGAGTGAAAATGATTCTTTACGTTGAGCATACCGTTGATGCCAATGATTTGCCTGTCGCCCTTTGGAGATTTTGTAACAACCTTGATCCGAAAAGAGATCAAACATTAATTCAGCGACTATCGAAAAACGATCCGACAAAAACATTTGCATGCCTTGGTTTGGATGGAACAATAAAAACAAAAGAGTTTGATAATTTTCAAAGAGACTGGCCGAATATTATTGTATCAAACAATGAAACAATAAAAGCTGTTGACGAAAAATGGGATCGTCTTGGATTGGGTGCGTTCATTCCTTCCCCTTCTTTAAAATATAAAGAGCAGATGTATGGTGAGGAGGCGGTTGTTGAATCCTAGGCTTGTCCTAAGACCGGGACTTTGATCCTGCGTTGAAGCAAAATTTTACCTGTTCCTGTTAAATCTGTAAAGCCGGCTTTGCCAATTCTATCGAAAGTGTAAATTGCTTTCATGAACCGTTCATTCTGGCTAACCTTATTTGCTGCAACCGGATTTACTTTTTGCAGCTTTGCCCAAAAAACTTCTGTTCCCGAAGCAAATACTTTACTCTGGAAAATATCAGGTAAAAATTTAACCAGGCCGTCTTACATCTTTGGCACCATGCACATGATTTGTGCAAACGATATTGAGTTGAGTGATAGCCTGAGAAACGCTATCAAAAATTCCGACGATGTTTATCTCGAACTGGATATGGATGACATGGGGCAAATGATGACTGCGATGATGCACATGACCATGAAAGGCGATACAACTTTATCTGATTTACTTTCTGCTGAGGATTATAAAAAAGTAAAAAATTATTTTGAAGATCACAGCAGTTTGATTCCATTCTCGATGATGGAAAAATATAAGCCATTGCTGTTGGAGTCAATGGTGATGGAACAATCCGATGCCTGCGATAATATGATTGTGATTGAGCAGCTGGTAATGCAGCAGGCAAAGAATTACGATAAGGAAATTAAGGGTTTGGAAACCTTCGATTATCAGCTCGGCATCTTCGACAAAATCCCTTACAAACTCCAGGCACAGCAATTACTCAAAATGGTCGATGATGAAAAAGCGGGAAACAATAACGACGCTGATGAAATAAAAGTCCTTACAGAAGCTTATCGCAAGCAGGAATTGAGTAAAATGGACGACCTTACAAAAGATGATCCAACCATCGCCGGATTCACAGATATTTTATTGTATGACCGCAATGCCAACTGGTCAAAAAAACTCCAGCAGCTAATGCCCGACAAAGCATTGGTCGTTGCTGTTGGCGCAGGACATCTCCCGGGGAAAAAAGGCGTATTGAATTTATTGCGCGAGGCGGGCTATAAAGTCGAGCCGGTAAAAAACGATATGATCAAAAAGAAAACAAAGGAGATTTAAACCTGATCCTACGTTCATTTTCTGTTCACAACTTTGGTTGTGGCAAACTGAGGAATGGCACGGAGTTTTTGTTGTTTAAGGAAATCCCTGCTATGTCTCAAAATGATCTACAAACCTATCAAATAGCAAAGTTTGCTTTGTCAAAATCCTTTAAAGATTTACCTTCTCAGACGACAGATCAGCTTAAAAAACATTTGCTGGATTCTGTTGGCTCCATGATTCATTGTCTGCACCGGCCAACAATTGAAAAACTAACAAAACAAATTACTGAACTTTCTTTGGGCGGTGATTGCAAAGTTCCTGTTATCGAAAAAACATCTTATGACAGGGCTGCACAATTATTTACTGCCCTGATCCGCTATCCCGATTTCATGGACAATTTTTTAGGTAAAGAAGCAACCTGTCATCCAAGCGATAATATCGGCGCTTTGTTAGCTGCTTCGCAAATGATGAAGGCAAGTGGTGAGGATTTTTTAATTGCAATGGCGCTCGGCTATGAAATTGAATGCAGGTTGATTGAGGAGATTCCTGTGATGATAAAAGGTTTCGATCATACTTTATTATTTGCGTACTCAATAACTGGGGCTCTTTGCCGAATGTTGAATTTGTCTGTTGATCAGACGGCGAATGCACTGGCCATTGCAGGTTGCTCATTCAATCCATTGGTAAGTTGCCGGGCATCTTATACAAAAGAGTGGAAGGGTTTAATGTCTTCATTCGTCGCTTTTGGTTGTGTGAATATTGTGTTGCAGGCAAAGCAGGGCATGACAGGCCCTGTGCAAATCTTTGAAGGAGAAAAAGGCTTTTCAAAAGAATTGGGAATGGAATTGAAATACAATTGGGATAAAGATCATTTTGACTTGATTCCAAAATGTATTTTGAAAGGGTATAATGCCGAGGTGCACACACAGTCACTGATAGAAGCTGCATTGGAGTTAAAGCAAAAAAATCGAATCGATCCAAACGAAATTGAAAGCGTTCAACTCACCACATTTCTTACTGCTTATCATATTGTTGGTGGTGGAGAATATGGCGATCGTCATACGGTGCATTCAAAAGAACAAGCCGATCATAGTTTACCTTTTGTAATTGCAGTTGCTTTGCTCGACAATGAAATATATCCGGCGCAATTACTCGAAAGCAGGATCAATCAAAGCGACGTTCAGCAGTTATTGAAGAAAGTTGAAGTGAAGACAAAAATTCCATTTCACAAACCGGAAAAAGTTTCAGGATTTTTAGATCCGTTCACTAAACAATATCCAGATAAAATGATGGCAGAGGTGAAGATCAAAATGAAGGACGGGAAAGAATATTCACTGGAGAAAGAAGATTATTATGGTTTTCACACAAGGCCAATGACATGGACAGATGTGAAAAAGAAATTCAGGCGGTTAGCTGCTGAAAATGCGGACAAAGAATTGCAGGATCAACTTATTGATGTGATCAGCAATCTTGAAAAGCACCGCATGAAAGACCTTGTAAAGCTGATTGTGAAAGCAGGTAAAACAGCAAACACAATGGGTCAGTATAAAAAAGCCGGCTGAAAATGCTATAATTTTTTAAGTACGAGATTTTGCTCTTCATTTTCTTTGACCTTGGAAAATGAGTCAAATACTATTTTATATTGGTTTGCGGGGATGATGTGTTTTTTCAAATACAGCACTGTAACCAGGGTTATTCTGCCATTTTGCAAATCGGGAATAATCTGTTTTTTGTAATAAACAAATTGATTGTTGATTTCGCTTTCCGAAGGCAGCTCTTCTGAAGTAAAGCTTTTGGGTAAATGAAAAACTGTAGAGTCGATTTTCTGGTAAGGATAATCGAACAGATATTCAACTTCTCTTGGTTCGTTTTTCAAGTCGTCGTATACAACCTGGTTAATTCTTTGAGGAAGAAAATATTTATTGCCTGCTTTAAAACTGTAAAGTTTACCGAAACTTAGACTGAGTTGATAAACAGCTCCGTGTAAAGAATCATTTAAAAACTTCATTTCAAAATCATCACCAGGTTTATAATGCAAATAGTCCACGAAAATCTGTTTTTGTTCATCTTCATCCTGTTTTTTAATGTGATGAAACAGGTCGGCAATTTCGCCAGTACTGTACAAGCGGCTGTAGCTTTTTGCACCACCTTCATCGTCCAAAAAAATGTCGGTTCTTGTTGAAAGAATATTGTTTTCTGCTTTGCTCGAAGGTGTTTTTGTAAGAACGCCACCGTTCTCGGTTAAAACCAAAGCATTTTTATTCTCAGTAAAAGTTCCTAAAAATCCCATCTCGTTATCCTGGCTTGTGCATTCCAGCCAAATTGTGTCAGGCTGATTGGGTACGCATAAAATGACGTGGTTAAATGCATTTACTGGAAAATCCGGATCGATCGGTGGCTGTCCATTGCCTGCATTTATCAGTGCCGGATAAGATTTTATGTCGGCAGTAGCAAGCAGGTAACGCATATAGTTAGTAAGTGCTTTGCAGTCGCCATATTTTTTTTCATCTACGTAGCTTACTGCAAAAGGTTTAAATCCACCAATGCCAAATTGAATACTGACATAACGCACATTGCTTTTGAGATAATCGTAAAGCACTCTTATTTTTTCTTCTGTTGTTTTATAGTTTGCAACCAATGCCTTGATTTCGTTTTTACGGTTTTCTGTGAACGGATTGGTTTCCTGGTACAAAGGAAAACTCCACTTTCCGAAATTATTCCAGGAAGAAAAATTTCCGGGATGATCATCATACTCAAAAACATTAGGAGCAATTTCAACTCTTGCATCATAACTACCGGTTTTAAATCCTCCCTGCTGAATCTTTTTGGCTTTAGCATTTCTGACCTGCCAGGTATAGACTTTTTTGTTGTTTGCCGAATCTACGGTTGGTAATTGTTTGAAATTGAAAAAGCGGTAACGGATACCAAGTTCTGAAGGTACAGTTACTGTATAACGGAATACTTCCGTAGATGTGTTGCGGGTGTTCAACACCCAATCAGGTAATTCAATATAGCTGTTTACTCTTTGCTCGTACTGTATATCGATCGTATATGGATATTCCGGTGCTATAAGGTCCAGTTCCATTAGTTTATCATCGGTTGCCAATGAAAAACCGTCAAAAGCCGCCCTCGTTGTAAAGTCCTTTTTTGAATACTTTTTCACGGGCAATCCTAATGTATTGTATACCGTAATGGCAACGTCGCTAACGGAAGAAAACTTGTCGTAATAAAACCGTTGATGTAAATGAAAATCTCCTTCTGCATTTAAAACGGTTGCTACCTCGTGAACTTTCAGATCATATTTTGAGGGCGATAGAACTTCCAGGGTTGCTTCGTCTAGCCGAAGGACGGTGTTTGCATTTTCCTTTAGACTATCTGCAATTGAACCGGCGGCATAATTTAAAATGGTGTTTTGCGAAAAACAAGCGGACGCAAACACAAACAGTATAGTTAGCAGCAAAAATTTTTTCATAAGCTTTACTTGGCCTTTAATAAAACAGGCTCATTTAACATATCAGTCATCTGCGAAAAAAAGCCTTTTACCATATCATACTCTTCAGCATCGAAATATGCTCTGCTGATTTTAATTTTTAAATTGACTTCAATCGCATTGCCATTCCTTTTTACCTCTCTTGCTACTTCCATTTCGTTATCCGGAGTTCTTAAGATCATATTTTTAGGAAGAGCGTCTACTTCAAACTGGTTACTTAAATCAAAGGAGCCATGAAGGGTGCATAAATATTTTGTACCAAAATCAATGTCGGTAAAACGATAGTCAGATACAAAAGGATTTTTCTGAAAATCGGTGAATAGGTTATAGTTCAACATGTAATAGCTGCCCGATTTTACGATAGGATATTCCAGGTTGAAATTGTGTTGCAGACGGTCACTGTCATCAGCACCGGCGATAGAAAAAGAATCGATTTTTAAACCATCCACGGAGCTTGAAAAGTGCTCAATGTATTTTTGTTTGCTGTTATTGTATTCATCAGTCTTTCCTATCCTGGCATAATCAAAAAAGTTTACAGTTGCAGAACCCTTTACCGATCCTTCCTTGCTTAAACTTCCGTTAAGTTCAATGCCGTAAGATTTGGTTTTCGAATTGTCGGTAAAATGAATAAAGCCGTAATTCTTTTTATCAATAACAAAACCTGTTGTGTTTAAAAGACCGGCAGGAATCAAATTGACAGGGGTGTAGGCATCTGTTGCATCAAGAACATAGTTTTTGCCATCAATGTTAACCAGTGCAATAACTTTATCAAATTGATCTCTGAACGAAATGGTTGTATCTACGCGGCCGTGCCACCTGTCGCTTGCCAACACAGGCGAAACATCCAGCTGCGCTTCTTTAAGTAAATTGATCAGCAACAAATTAAGATCGGTGCAGTTGCCCTTCTTTTTATCGGCAATTGATTTTAATCCCTCGCTGGCATAGGTGCCATAAACCTCGTTCCACTGATAATTTTTTCGAACGTAGTCATAAACAAGCTGCATTCTTTTGTAAGGATCCGTCGACTTTACCAGCAAAGCAGTAACCGGCGTGGATAGATTTTTATTAAGCTGTGCCCAAAAATCCCTGTCGCCAATTATATCACGGTTAAGGTCTTTCCAACTGTTGGCATAGCGGGTTTCGCCACCCGTATAATGTACGAAAGCAGATAGTTGAAAATTTACTCTTTGCAAATAGTCGCGGTAGGAAGTGCTGTAAGCTTCGTTTCTCAGCCCGGGGATATTTTTCATTTCATAATAAACGGTTCCTTCACTGTTGTCGGGGTGAATGGTAATATCCATGAAGGGACTCTTTCGTACTGCATAATTAAAAGCGGCATTAGGAAGCATATAGAGTTTATATGAACTCAGCACCGTTGGCAGTTCGCTTTGAAAATACCAATCCTGCAATCCTCCATAATTATCCATCACGCTTTCGTATCTATACTCAATTATGCTTCCCACTTTAACATTGGGCATGGCAAAAACCACTTCCGAATAATAATCATTAATCTTTCTTGTAAAAATGGTTTTTTGATCAAGCCCGGTGGTTACATATCCTTTTGCGGCATCGGGTGATGCAATGACCGCATCAATATCTTTCAGAAATTCAAATTTGTCCTTACTATAAAAACGCAAATGAATATCGCCTCTTTCAATTCCTTTTTCTTTTAAAATCTTAAACCGAATTCTTCGGTCAGTGACCAAATTATGCTCGTCATTATAGTTGGAAGTGGCTTTGTCAAAAAATATGATAGCGTCGGCAGATTTGTCAAAGCTGCATTCCTTCATATTAAATTCCTCCGTGGAAAAAACGCCAAAATCGGGAACACTTGTTTGTGCAAAGCTTTTTTCAAATAACAGAACAGCAGCCAATACGAAAAGGCGAACAGGGTATTTCATGCAGCGAGTTTTGGTTTGAGAGCTCAAGTATAAAAAAAATAGCTTTTATATCAAAACTCTTATAAATGAAAAAAGCCTTGTTAAATAAAAACAAGGCTTAAATAATCTATTTGCTTCTTAATTAGAATTGCTCCAAACCCGAAAAGAAGAAGTCACCTTCAATCTTTGCATTCTCGTCGCTGTCACTTCCGTGAACCGCATTTTCGCCAACCGATGTTGCATACAATTTCCTGATGGTTCCTTCGTCAGCCTGTGCGGGGTTGGTTGCACCGATCAATGTTCTGAAATCGGCTACTGCATTTGCTTTTTCCAAAATAGCAGCAATAATAACCCCGCTGCTCATAAAATCAACCAACTCGCCGTAAAAAGGTCTCTCTTTATGCACAGCATAAAATTCGCCGGCTTTTTCTTTGGTAAGCTTGGTTTGCTTCAAAGCCACAATGCGAAAACCCGCTTTAATGATCTTATCTAAAATAGCTCCTGCATGCCCGTTTTTCATTGCATCAGGCTTAATCATGGTAAATGTTCTGTTGCTCATACTGGTTATTTTCAAAAATTGGCCGCAAAGATAGGGAGGGGGAGCCAATGAAGAATAGCCAGAGGGTTGTGCGCAAAAGCTTTATAATTATCTTGTGTTTTGGCGGTAAACCCGTCGGCAAAGAAAATGTATAAGACTTCGACCTGTTTTATAAAAGGACAAGTTCCAGATACATCTGTGTTCGAGCTGTTGCAACTATATAAGCAGGAATTGGAAAACCAAAGCATCAGTAAGATTGAAATAAGAGAGAATAGCTTGACCTTCTCTAACAACATTTTCAAAATCGTCACAAATCGTTACGCAAATAAGTTTTCAAGCTTTACGTCTGGACAAATCAATATAGAAGACAATGGTAGTGAGTACTTGGCGGCGTTTGAAGCAGACAACACACGGACTTTTATTGTTGCAGCCACAATTTCAAACGGTGAAATGGAACTCTCCTATATGTACAATCAGGAGGATGTAGAAAATCTCAAAAAGAATTTTGATAAAGCCATCGCTGCGGCCAACAACAAGCGGTAGTTGAAAAAGGTAGGCGCCAACAGTGCATCTTTAACGCCGTTGTTGGTGTTCTTCTTGGCCTTCTGTGCTGACGCTGCACCAACAACACACCGCTATTGCGCTCTTGCATTTTCACACAAGCTTGTTTCTTTAACTTATGCAACAGCAAGAAGAGTATTACGGTTTTTTGCACCCACCATGCTCAATGTTCACCTATCATCTTCTTACCAAGCCTTTGTTTGGATTGCAGAGACCACGAACGAAATAGCACTATCTTTAAAACTCCCGGAGTCTCCCTTTGCACGAATGCAGGGCAGCGAAAACCCCTGGCCAGACAATAAAAGAGCAGTCATTTTGAGATAATCAGAACAACACATGGATTCAAATTTCACAAAAGACACAACAGCATTAATGAATGAGGCAAGATTGTGCGCAATTGATTTAGGTACTGGCTACATTTCAACTATTCATTTATTGTTGGCTGATTGCAAAATAAATAATCAGCATTCCGTCAGAAATTTTTTTTTCAAAACTCCTTTAGCTTTTCAGACGTTTTATGAAAGTCAACGAGTAGCTGAAACTTCGTTTTTCGATTCTGTTGTAGTCGAAAGCCTGCCTGTAACAGTTGAAATGGAGCAAGCAATTCGTATAGCACAAAAGCAATACAACGGAGCTATAAAGCCGTATCATTTGTTTTTGGCTGCAAGCCAGTTAAAGGAAACATTGTTCTATTCAATTTTAGAACCAAAGGAAAGGCTGTATGAACGTTTGGAAAACTATTACTTGCAAATGGGAATTGTTCTCCGAAATAGCGAAGCGAAAAAAAACTTATGGCAACGGCTTACCTCTAAACGAAAGTTGGAGTGACTAAACAACTGCCTAACGTTGGCCGAGACTCCTCGGGAAAGACAAGACAAGACAGAAATACCTCTATAGGATATAATACAAAATAAACGATCCCAAAATGAAAAGTATTTTGTTTTTAATTAGCTTGTCGTTAAGTATTCAAATTTCTTTTGCACAAGATAAGTATGTTGATAGCCTCAAAAACGTACTGGCTCAAACCACAAAACCAATTGACAGGTTCAGCACCATTGTTAAGATTGCGGAATATAACCTGGTATTAAAAGGAGGTGCACAGGATTCTGCTGTACCTATCCAATTGCTACAGCTGGCGCAGCAATTGAAAAATGATTCGCTTCTTGCAATCAGTTATAATTGGGCAGGTTCTTACCTGGCGTTTGCCAAAGCCGACAATACGGGTGCCCTCGAATATTATTTTAAAGCACTTCCATTGGCAGAAAAAGTCAATGATAAAAGAAGGGTCAGCTCCCTGTATTTTGATATTGCACTGGTTTATTTTATTCTTCAGAATAATGATGAAGCTTTCAAAAATATCAGGAAAGGAGGAGTGAATTTACCTGACCCATCCGCTCCTATGTACAACTTTATGCTGGTACAATACCAGCGTAACCTGTCAAAATATTATTTACTCACTGGGCAATACGATTCTGCATTGCATTACGCGCAGGCATTAACTGAAACGAGTACAACATTAAAAAGTCTCTCATTCGAATATGGGGCCCTGTATTTAAATGGATTTACCTACGCAAAAATGGGTGATATAGAAATGGCGGATACTTATTTCAAAAAGGCGAAAGAAATGACTCCGCTTATTGAAAACAGTACCGGCAGGTTAGATTTTTTCGAGGTATATATTCGTTTCCTCCTAAATAATAAAAGAATAAATGAAGCGTACCAACAGTCAAAACAATTAATGGAGTGGGGCAACTTCAACAATAACAATAATGTAAAATTATCTGCTGCAGGATTTATGCAACAGGTGTTTGATTCTCTCCACCAAATAGACAGTGCTTACTATTATTCAAAAATGAAGGACAGCCTGAGCACTACCATTTTCAGTCAGGATAACATCAATAGAATACAAGCTCTAGCTTTCAACAATCAACTACGTATTATAGAAGATAATGCAAAAAAAACCGAAGAGGCCGAGCAACGAAAAGAGAATATTCAATACGCATTGATTGCACTTGGCATCATTAGCTTTTTCATTCTTTTTTTATTACTGAGCCGCCGCTTTATTACAAGTGCAAAGGCAATTGAAATATTGGGAGTAATTGCGCTACTTATGGTTTTTGAATTTCTCAATTTATTGCTTCATCCCTTCCTGGAAAGAGTTACTCATCATTCTCCCCTGATAATGTTGTTCGTTTTAGTTTGCATTGCATTTATACTGGTTCCATTACATCACAGGATGGAAAGGTGGGCAACACATAAACTTGTGGAGAAGAATAAAGCAGTAAGATTAGCTGCAGCCAGGAGAACGATACAGCAACTAGGTGCTGACGCAGACAAGCCGTTGTAAAAATGTACAAACGCATAACGTTGTCTTTTCCCCGGGGGAGTGCCGTAACAATTGAAAATTGCGAACGCCAACGGTTTAAATATCAATGGCCGTAATTTTATTAATAATGAAGTTTACGGCATATATTCATGTTTGGCTGCTACTTAATCTTAAATTCCAAAACTATTCTGTTTATGGCAAATAAGACATTGCTCATCAAAGCTGTTAGGGCAAATTTTATTTTTATTTTTTTTGTTTTAAATGGATGGATGTTGCCGATAATTGCAAGAGCACAACATACGGATACAACTAAACTCACGGTTGCAGACATCGTTATAATACATTCGAAAATTTTAAATGAAAACCGAAAGATTTATATCTACAATCCAAACACCGATACAATATACTTTGGCCCGCAGCCAACACCTGTGTTGTATTTAATGGACGGAGATGTCCACACTGCCTTTGTTGCAAGCCAGATACAATATCTTTCTAAAGTATATAATGACTTGCCGCCTATGTTGGTTGTTGGTATCAGTAATTATCAGTACGACCGTATGCGTGACTTAACACCCACACATACACTGCTTGATTATTTTGGTACAGTTGACACAAGTGCTCAATCGCCTAACAGAACAACAGGTGGCGGGGAAGCTTTTTTGCGCTTTGTCAAAGAAGAAGTAATGCCATATATCGAACAACGTTACAAAACGACATCCTACAAAATATTATCTGGTCACTCCTTAGGCGGGTTGATGTCGTTATATTGTTTTTCTGCTCATGCCGATTGGTTCAATGCTTATATAGCAATCAGCCCTTCGCTTTGGTGGGATACCGGACGTGAACTGAAAAGAGCCGACACGACACTTAGCAATGAAAACATAAAGAATAAAAAATTGTTTTTCAGTGATGGCAGTGAAGGAAATAAGTTTCATAATTATGTTCTTAGCTATGATACCTTATTGCGAAAGAAAGATTTTAAAGGTCTAACCTACAAGTATATATACTATCCTGATGAGACACACGGTAGCGAACCGGTAAAAGCGGAATACGATGCCTTGAAGTTTATCTATGCAAAATGGAAACCTGCAGCGACCGATACTACTGCTGCATTAATTACAAAGTTTTATCAGCAACTTTCTTTAGAATACGGATATAACGTATTGCCGGATGAACCGGTAATTGTAACGTTAGCGTTTCAATATGTAAACACTCCGGATAAATTGAATGATGCAATTGACCTACTAGAAATGAATATCAAAAATCATCCGGCATCTTACATCAGTTATGCAGTTTTAGGGGATGCTTATCTAAAAAAAAGTGATAAGAAGAAGGCAATCGTTGCCTACAAAAAGGCAATCGAATTAAATCCGAAAGACGAAGACAGTAAAAAGAAACTAAAATCATTGGAATAAAAAGCAGCAGCCAACTGTGGCTTTTAGTGTCTGCCCGGGGTCTTCTCTCCAAGCCCCAGCCAGGTAATAAATGCTGACGTTGTGCTAACTAATTTCCAGATTTTCGTAGTTTAGGAAATATGCCAACCAACATTACAAATACAACCGAATGGCCCGATGAACTTGATGCATTAGTAGCAGCTCCTGAACATCATAAACTATTAATGGAAAATGATTTCGTTCGGGTAATTGATACATTGATTTCGCCGGGTGAGGTTACGAATATTCACACGCATAAGTGGCCGGCATCCTTATACGTAATCAGTTGGTCGGACTTCATTCGGTATGACGATATGGGAAATGTTATGGTTGACTCGCGAAAACTTTCACAAACGCCTTTACCAGCATCTGCTATTTGGTCTGAAGCATTAAAACCACATGCCTTAGAAAATATTGGTGGAAATGATATTCACATCATAAGTGTTGAAATCAAAACTTAAACGAAGAACGCCAAACATCGCATTGCTGCAAGTGACGATTAATACGGCGGCCAATTATCTTTCGGCTGTAATAGGTTTGCATTCTTGATACAAGCTTGCTTCTTCATCTTATCTACAGTAAGAAGAGTATATACAGTTTTTCAAAGCGGCCACCCTTGAATCTGTATATTCTCAAAAAAGCAGTAGAAAAATAATACATTCAAAAAAAATTGTTCCCTCAAAACTGTAGTGTATATTAGTGTGAATGCTGATGTTGTGCGCCATGCAAGCGAACACACTCACAACTCAGCCAACCAAAACTAAATGGCAGATAATACCAACGAAAGTTTAGGTAGTTCTATTCCTATTCAAGCAGAACATCCTTCTAAAGAAATTACTCCTGCTAAGGATACACAATCTATTACTCCAACTCACGAAACTGAAACTATGGAAGTACACAAGCATCCTCACCATGTAATGCATAAGAAGAAATGGACAGAATATCTATTGGAGTTCTTCATGCTTTTTCTCGCCATTTTTCTCGGCTTTGTTGCTGAGAACGTGAGAGAAAATATTGTGGAAAAAGAAATAACAGAAAGGCACATGCATACCATGGTGGAAAATTTAAAGTATGATACCACACGCTATGGAGGGAACCTTAGAGCTAATCTG
>Ga0207647_10000299_pt1 | contig 40747 bp, 31 predicted proteins | sample KBSCornC2_FD_184295 | JGI IMG/M metagenome (GOLD analysis project Ga0207647, IMG submission 184295) | Corn rhizosphere microbial communities from Kellogg Biological Station, Michigan, USA - C2 (SPAdes) (version 2) | ecosystem: Host-associated > Plants > Roots > Rhizosphere ... | reverse complement strand
CGCATTTAAAACATAAACGGCCAATTTAAACTCTTAAATAGAGCCTTTTTACACAAAACCTTTTTTTACCGGACAACAGTGAAACAAGTTCAGGATGACGCGGCGAGATATTATTCCTCACCCTCTTCCTTCTCAAAAAAATCACTCTGCAAACCGTCAATTTCCCGGCGATCGCGTTTGGTTGGTCGGCCGGTACCGCGGTCGCGTTTTAGCACCGGGGCGTGGAACATAGATTTGAAGCCCGGAGTCTCCTCTACCGGGGTAATATCCTCATAAAAACCAACGGCGGTTTTGGCATCAGTGCGGCTTTCCAGCAGTCCGGTTACGCGGATGGTTTTACGATCGGGACCTTTGGACACCTGGTATACCTCGCCCAACTTAACTTCGTGCGAGGGTTTAATATTGGCCCCATCCAGTTTAACCCGACCGGCCTTACAAGCGTCTGCAGCCAGCGTTCGGGTCTTGAAAAGACGTATCGACCATAAATATTTATCTATCCGGAGTTTTTCTTTTTCAGCCATAATTCGATCACAAAATTAAGAAAACCCGTGATACCGATTACAATTTCTACATCCATCACGTCATTGCGAGGAGGAACGACGAAGCAATCTCTACATGATAGGCGGCTCGCGTTCGTAATCTATCGCGCAGAGATTGCTTCGTTCCTCGCAAAGACGCAGTTTATTAATCGCCACCACTAGCATCCTATCAACAATTTCTAAATAAATCTCCCCAAAAATCCTTTAATTTGTCGAAAGTTTATATACAGATGCAAGAGCTTAAAAAAATGATAGATGCAGCCTGGGAAGACAGGAACCTGCTACAATTCAAAGATTATACTGACGCCATTGAGATCGTTATTGATCGCTTAGACAAAGGCGAAATTCGCGTTTCTGAACCTATCGGCACCCGTTGGCACAATAACGACTGGATTAAAAAAGCCGTAATATTATATTTCCCGACACGTGCTATGGAAGAGTTAAAGGCCGGTCCTTTTATTTTCCACGATAAGATGAAATTGAAAACCAATTACAAAGCTCTTGGCGTGCGTGTAGTGCCCGGCGCAAGTGCCCGTTATGGCGCTTACCTGGCAAAAGGCGTGATAATGATGCCAAGCTATGTAAATATTGGCGCTTATGTTGACGAAGGTACCATGGTTGATACCTGGGCCACCGTAGGTTCATGCGCGCAGATAGGTAAAAACGTACACCTGAGCGGTGGCGTAGGTATCGGCGGCGTATTGGAGCCTGTTCAGGCATCGCCGGTTATTATTGAAGATAACTGCTTCCTGGGCTCAAGAGCCATTGTGGTTGAAGGCGTTCACGTTGAAACTGAAGCCGTGTTAGGCGCTAACGTTGTTTTAACTGCCTCAACCAAAATTATCGACGTTACCGGCAGCACTCCGGTTGAATATAAAGGCCGTGTGCCTGCGCGCTCGGTAGTTATTCCGGGTTCATACACTAAAAAATTCCCTGCCGGCGACTACCAGGTGCCTTGTGCCCTGATCATCGGCCAACGCAAAGAATCAACCGATAAAAAAACATCGTTGAATGATGCTTTGCGGGATAATAATGTAGCCGTTTAAGTTATAAGTTGTACGTTTTACGTTGTACGTTTTGACATGCAACGTAAAACGTATTACGTCAAACGTACAACCTATGAAGATTCTGGTAAGATTGCCTAACTGGCTTGGTGATGTCGTAATGAGTACAGCTTTCATCGGGGCGGTAAAGCAGTTTTATCCTACTGCGCAGGTTGATGTCATCATCAAAAAAGAGCTAAGCTCTATTGCCTCTCTCATTCCTGGCTTAACGCAGATTCACATCTTTTCAAAAGACGAATACAGGGGCCTTGGCGGTGTTTATCGCTTTGGCAAAACCTTGCGCGCAGAGAAATATGATATTTTCTTTACCCTGCCCGATTCGCTGTCGGCAGCAGTAATGGGTAAAGCCACAGGCGCCAAACAACGTATTGGCTTCAGCAAAGAGGGCGGCTTTTTTATGCTGACCAAAACCTGCAAACGCCCGGTAAACGTGCATAGGGTTGACGAGTATCTGTCCATACTGGAACAGGTAAACGGCATGCCGGTAACGGGCAGAAAGGTGGTTTTAACCCCTACTGAAGTTAAGGAAAGCGATTTGGTGCTGCTCAACTTTAACTCGGAGGCCGACTCAAGGCGCATGCCGGTTGAAAAGGGTCGCGGTTTACTGAATTTGTTGACACATGTTTTCCCCGACCATAAATTTGGCCTGCTTGGCGGACCAAAAGATGTGCTGTATGTTGAAGAACTGCTTCAAAATGCGCACAACCCCAATCGTATTGAAAACTATGCCGGCAAAACTACTTTGGTAACGCTTACCAATTTGATTGCCAGCGCTAAGGTGATGCTGACTACAGATTCTGGTCCGGCGCATTTGGGCACCGCCCTGGGCATACCGGTGATAGCCTTATTTGGCGCAGGCAATGAGCACAACACCGCACCTTACAATAAATCAAATTTAACCGTGATAAGGGCAGGACAGTTAGAATGCGAACCCTGCGTACGCAACGACTGTAAACTATACGGCATACCTAAATGTATGGAACTGCTTGACGAACCACGAATTGTTAATGCCTTAAGCCAATATTTAAAACATGCTTAAAGACGAAATAGCCAAAGCTTTAAAAGTTATACAAGATGGGGGGATCATCCTTTACCCTACGGACACCATTTGGGGTATAGGTTGCGACGCTACCAATACCGAAGCCGTACAAAAAATATACAAACTGAAACAGCGCGCCGAAAGCAAAAGCATGATCATTTTGCTGGATACTGACGCCAAGCTACCCAGTTATATACAGGACGTGCCCGAACTGGCTTATAACCTGATTGAGTATGCCGAAAACCCGCTGACGCTGGTAATGCCAGGCGCCCGCAACATATCGCCGGCCCTGATAGCTGCTGATGGCAGTGTAGGTATCCGCGTAGCGAAACATCCTTTTTGCGAGGGACTGATACAGCGCATGCGTAAGCCATTGGTATCAACTTCAGCCAACATCAGCGGCAAACCATCGCCTCAATATTTCTCGCAGGTTGAGCAGGAGATTATTGATGGGGTTGATTATGTGGTGGATATTGACCAGCACAGCATGGAGATTAAAAATCCATCAACTATTATGCGTTTGGAAGCTGATGGGAGGTTTGAGTTTATCAGAAGGTAGAGATTAGAGGTTTGTAGATCAGAGATCAATCGTTATGGGTACCGCTACTGCCCATACTAAGTTTTCAACAAATGGGTTACCTTTTCGCATAGCCATCTTGTTTCATTCTGTTTCACTCATTTCTTATTAATCACTAATAATCAATAAGTTAATTAAAAACCCTGTTTCACTTGTTTCATTTGTTTCACATTCGCGTGAAACAAACTATCAGAAAGCTTAAGCGGTATCAAATCACGCCAACAACTAATCTCTGCTCTCAAATCGCTAATCTCTGCCGCAAAATCCTTAATTTTGGCATATCTCCTGTGGGATAGACGTACATGAAAAAGCATCTCAAACATCCGGTTTTCAAAACGCTGTCGGCCATAGCCGGCGAGAAAGAGCTGGCTGTTTACGCCATAGGCGGCTTTGTGCGCGATATCTTCCTTGAGCGTCCATCGAAGGATATCGACATTGTTATCATCGGCAACGGCATTGCTTTCGCCGAGGCTGTCGCCCAGCGATTGAAGGTAAAGCTGGCTGTTTATAAGAACTTCGGCACCGCATCGCTCAGATACCAGGACCTGGAAATTGAGTTTGTTGGTGCCCGCAAGGAGTCGTACCGCTCAAACTCGCGCAAGCCTATTGTGGAGAACGGCACACTGGAGGAAGATCAGCAACGCCGCGACTTTACCATCAACGCATTGGCTATCTCACTACATCCTGATAGCTACGGCGAACTGATTGATCCGTTTGATGGTTTGAAGGATTTGGAGCATAAGCTGATACGCACCCCGCTCAACCCTATCGAAACGTTCTCTGACGACCCGTTACGCATGATGCGCGCCGTAAGGTTTGCCTCGCAATTGAATTTCAGGATTGACGACCTGGCCATTGAGGCCATCAAAAATAATGTCGATCGCATCAGTATCGTATCGCAAGAGCGAATCACTGATGAGTTGAACAAGATCATCCTTTCTAAAAAACCGTCTATCGGTTTTAATTATTTGTTTGATACCGGCCTGCTGCATAAGATCTTCCCGCAAATGACCGCACTTTATGGCGTAGACTATGTAGATGGCCGCGGGCATAAGGATAATTTCTATCACACCCTGCAAGTGCTCGACAATATCTGTGAAACTACTGACGACCTTTGGTTACGCTGGGCTGCGATTTTGCATGATATCGCCAAGCCTGCCACCAAACGCTTTGAACCCGGCCACGGTTGGACCTTCCACGGGCACGAGGATAAAGGCGCGCGCATGGTACCTAAGATCTTCGCACAACTCAAACTGCCGCTTAACGAAAAGATGAAGCAAGTGCAAAAGCTGGTGATGCTGCATTTGAGGCCGATAGTATTGTCGCAGTCTATTGTTACAGACTCGGCCGTTCGCCGTTTACTTTTTGAGGCAGGTGATGACATTGAAGGACTAATGTTGTTGTGTAAAGCAGACGTTACCACGAAAAATGAATACAAAATCAAAAAGTACCGTAATAATTTTGAATTAGTTCAGCAAAAACTGAAAGACGTTGAAGAGCGCGATCAGATACGCAACTGGCAGCCGCCTGTTACCGGTAACGATATTATGGAGATATTTGGCTTAAAAGAAGGCCGCGAGGTGGGAATTATCAAAAACAAAATACGTGAAGCCATACTGGAGGGCGATATTCCGAACGCGCGTGAGGAAGCAATTGCCTTCACCATTAAAGTTGGCGAAGAAATTGGCTTAAAAGTTGTGGCAAACTCAAACACAAATTAAAATATTATTTTTACCAAAAAATCTACTACAAAACACAATGGCACTATACAGGTTTAGAGTTACTTTTGAAGATTATGATGATGTTACCCGAGAAATTGATATCAAATCAACTCAAACATTTGAAGATCTTCACCGCGCGATACACAAATCAACCGGTTATAACCCCGAATATCCTTCATCTTTCTATGTAAGTAATGATCAATGGATAAAAGGAGAAGAAGTAACCTTTTTGCCAAATCAAAGACGCATTGACCGCGGAGTGCCGCTGATGGAAAAAGTAAAACTGAGCAGCCGCATTGACGATCCGCATCAAAAGTTTTACTATACCTTTAATTTTGACCGCCCGTTTGATTTTCATGTTGAACTGATGAAGATCATCCTGGATGAAAACCCCAATACTACCTATCCAAGCATCGTCAAATCTGTTGGTGATGCGCCAAGACAGTTTGTTACTGTAGCCGATGCTGCTACCGCTGCAACCGCCGAAGACACAGGCGACTTTGACTTCCTGAACGAAATGGGCATGAACCATGATGACACTGACGATTTCTCTGAAGTGGATGAAACCGGCGAAGCTGTAAGTAGTCATGGTCATGATGATGAGGAAGAAGAGGAAGATGAGTTCGGCAACGAATTTTCTGACGACGAAAACTACGAGGAAAGATCGTCTTCGCACGACGATTATTAAGATAAGTCGGTAGTATAAAGATATTTGTCATCTCGACCGAAGGGAGAGATCTATACACACGTTAAGCAAACGTTATTTGCAATTTATAGATCTCTCCCATCGAAATGACAGGGTAAAAAAACAGCCGTGAACCATCAATCTCCAAAAACGCTCATCGTTATAGCCGGGCCAACAGCCTCGGGTAAAACAGCGGCTGCCATTAATTTGGCGCAGCATTATAAAACGGTTGTCCTATCGGCAGATTCGCGGCAGTTTTACCGTGAAATGTCTATCGGCACGGCTAAACCCAGTTGGATAGAACTGGCGGCAGCTAAGCATTATTTTATCGATTCGCATTCAATAACCGAAAACTTTTCTGTTGGCGATTTTGAAAAGCAGGCTTTGACTTTATTGGATGAGCTTTTCCGACAGCATGATGTAATTATTTTAGTTGGTGGTTCGGGTTTATATATTAAAGCCTTGACAGAAGGATTTGACGATATCCCCCAGGCATCACCCGATATTCGTGAAAAACTGAATGAAGAGTTTACCATCAAAGGAATTGAGCCGTTACAAAAGAAACTGCAAGAGGTTGACCCGGATTATTATAAAAAGGTTGATCTGAATAATCCGCAACGCATTATCCGCGCGCTTGAGGTTTATAAAACTACCGGGAGGCCTTTTTCGTCATACCGCAAGGCCGGTGTTAATACCCGCCCGTTCAATATTTTAAAGATAGCTTTAGATATGCCTCGTGAGGTTTTATATCACCGCATTAACCAGCGTGTCGATATCATGATTAAACAAGGTTTGGTTGCTGAGGCTAAGGAGCTTATCTTTCACAGGCACTTAAATGCCTTAAATACGGTAGGCTATAGCGAATTATTTGATTATTTTGATGATAAGATCAGTCTGGAAAAAGCCATCGAGCTGATTAAACAAAACACCCGGCGTTTTGCCAAGCGCCAGCTAACCTGGTTCAGAAAAGATAAAGAAATCCATTGGCTCAAGCCGGAAGACATCCGGCCTGAGGTAATAGATGGTTTATTACTTGATCAAGCGTAACAGGTATTGCCCATAACCGCTTTTTATATATTTCTGAGCAATGTTGTGAAGCTGGTCTTCGGTAATATAGCCCATGCGGTAAGCTACCTCTTCAATGCATCCAATTTTAGTGGCCTGACGTTTTTCAATAACACGTACAAACTCGCTGGCATCGCTTAATGAATCAAAAGTACCGGTATCCAGCCAGGCTGTACCACGGTCCATCACCCCTACTTTCAAATTGCCCTGTTCTAAATAAAATTTATTAACGTCGGTAATCTCGTATTCGCCACGCGGTGATGGTTGCAGATTTGCAGCTATTTCCACCACCTGGTTATCATAAAAATATAATCCGGGAACGGCATAATTTGATTTTGGCTGTGTTGGTTTCTCTTCGATTGACAAAGCCTTAAAATTTTCGTCAAACTCAACTACACCATATCGTTCAGGATCAGATACAGGGTAAGCAAATACAGCGGCGCCGTCGACATTGTTAAAACTCTGTAGCAGCTTACTGAAACCACTGCCGTAAAATATGTTATCGCCCAATACCAACGCTACTTTATTATTACCTACAAACTCTTTACCTATTACAAAGGCCTGCGCAAGCCCGTTTGGCACTGCCTGAACAGCATATTGAAAGTTGCAGCCCAGATCTTTACCATTGCCAAGTAAGCGCTTAAAGCTTTCGCTGTCTTCAGGCGTTGTAATGATCAATACATCCTTTATACCGGCCAACATCAATACTGATAACGGATAGTAGATCATCGGCTTATCATATATCGGCATCAACTGCTTACTAATTGCCCTTGTTATTGGGTAAAGACGGGTACCTGAGCCACCCGCTAATATTATTCCTTTCATGTGGTTTAGTTTTTCTTGATTTTAGTGATACAAGTTATCAGGCTATCTCTCCAATATGGGATTTCTATATTAAACGTTTGTTTTGCCTTAGTTTTATCCATTACAGAATAGCTGGGTCGTTTTGCCCGTGTAGGGTATTGATCTGTTCGGATAGGATTAGCTTTTACCTTGGTACCTGATATATCAAATATAGCACGGGCAAAATCAAACCACGAAGTTACCCCCTCATTACTATAATGATAGGTACCGTAGGCTTCACTATCACTGTTTATTATCGTCAGGATAAATGTCGCCAGGTCAATAGCATAGGTTGGCGTACCTACCTGGTCGACTATAATATTTAGTTCGTCGCGCTCTGCACCTAACTTAAGCATGGTTTTGGCAAAATTATTAGCATATTCAGAATATAGCCAGCCTGTACGGATGATAAAATGTTCTTCAAGGGCCGCTGCTACAGCCAGCTCGCCATCTAATTTGGTTTGCCCATAAACACCGATAGGTTTAGCCTCGTCTGCCTCTGTTAGCGGATGAGCCACATCTCCTTTAAAAACAAAATCAGTCGAAATATGAATTAATACCGCATCGTGAGCCTTGCATTTTACCGCCAGATTTTCGGCACCGATAACATTGATTTCATGAGCTTTTTCGACGTCGTCTTCAGCTTTATCAACAGCAGTATATGCTGCACAATTGACAACGTATGCCGGTTTGTAACCGTCGAACAATCTATCAAGATTTTCTGTATTCAAAATATCGGCTTCAGCCTCGGGCGGAAAAACAATTTTATCGATACGATTTAACTCGGCAACATTTTTTAAGCATTGCCCTAATTGACCTGAAGCTCCAAAAACTAAAATATTATTCATACCGATGTATTATTTGTTGGTCACGAAAGTATTAATTATTTATTGTTCAAAAAAAGAAGCAGTATCTTGATGCAGTCCTTCCAGCTCTTTAGTTTACATAATTTGTAATTAAATACTTTAAATTTGCTCAATACTAATCTGCTGAGTTTGAAACAACGTATAATCAATGCATACCAACAATTAAGGAAAACCAATATACTGGCTAATTTTTTTAATCTTGGCAGCATTCAAATCTCTAATATACTGTTGTTATTACTTACAATCAGGCTTATTACCAGTGTAGTAGGCATAGCTGAATTTGGCATTGTAACGTTTGCAAACCGGGTAGCACTAATTATCGGTGGTGCCATAAATTATGGCACTAATCAATCGGCGGTAAGAGATACCGCGTCCAACCTTGGCAATCCCCAAAAACTGGCTACGGTGGCTTATAATGCCATTGGAGTTAGGGCGATTGTGTTTGGAGCTATTTTTATAATACTGCTGAGCCTGTATAATGCAGGCATCCCCTACTACAGCACAATTTTAATGAGCACGCCAATGATATTGGCCGAGGTATTTAATCCGCTGTGCTTTTTTATTGGCGTCGAGAAACTGAAAATATTTAATGTTTACAACCTGGTGTTTAATATAGTGGCTGTGATAGCGTTAGTTTGTTTCATTAAAGCCCCCGCAGACGCTAATTGGATCAATTTTATTTTAGGGACAGGCAATCTAATTACTTACCTGATTTTACTGGGATATTTCTTGCGACGATATAAGCTTCCCTTCTGTTTACCGGCGAAAAGTGAACTACTGTCGTTGCTAAAAAACAACTTCTACTTAACGGTTAACAATGCCTCAGTAAATTTACAGCAGTCTGCTATTGTTTTTGCGTTAGCTAATTGGGGATCGGTTTACGTGCTGGGCGCATATACTTTATGCGATCGCGTAATGGGCCAATACCGTAATTTATTGAATATAATATCAAATGCCGTATATCCCAATGCGGTACACATATACAATGCTGACAAAGCACAATGGAATAGCTACAGACGTAAGACAAAGTATTTGCTCGCCGGCGTTTTCCTGATAGGCACAGTTTTAATTTTAGTTTTTGCTGATTTTATAATATGCCCGCTGTTGTCAAAACAACCCAACCTAACTGCTGTAATGTTTTTACGCCTTATGGCTTTCGTACCGTTAGTATCTGCGTTTAATGTATTAAACGTGCTCGATCAGCTTTTAAAGAATAATGCAGTATATATATTCCGCATAGCCGCTATTTTATCAGCAATTGCTTTACCGCTGGCTTATCTGGCGGTCCATGCAAATAATTATTTATTCGTTGGCACCTTTACCTTAATCATTGAATTAGCGGCATTGCTGATGTACGAATATTGCATTAAAAAACCTGCTTTACAACATGGCTAAACCTGTAGCGCTGATATTATTGAACTGGAATACGCCGGTACACACCGCTAACTGCATCGCATCTTTAAAGCAATACTGCAATGAGCAATTATTCGATATTATTTTGGCCGATAATGGATCAACCGATAATTCGCTTGAAATGCTGAAAGTAAAGTATCCTGATCTTATCTATATCGACAATAAAGAAAACCTGGGATTTGCCGAGGGTAACAACCGCGCTTTGCGATATGCCATTAAGCAAGATTACACCTATTCGCTGCTTATTAATACAGACACTTTAGTAGACGAGGATATTGTCCAAAAATTAAGTCAGCATCTCGATACTAACCCAAACGCAGCAGCGGTGCAACCGGCTATTTATTGGATGCATAATCGTAGCAAGATTTGGAATGGTAAAGGCAGTTTTAATAAATTTACAGGAAACACTCCATCGTCAACTAAAACACCTGTTAATACGGCTATCAGCCATTTTGAAAGAGCAGCTTGGGCAACCGGATGCTGCGTAATGTTTCGAAATGCGGCCTTACAGCAAAGTGGGCTACTCAACAAACTTTTCTTTTTGTATTATGAAGATGTCGAATTGTCTTTTCGTTTACGCGAATATGGTTATGAGATACACTATTTACCGGGCTGCAAAATGTACCATGAGGCGGGCGTATCGGCAACCGTCAAAAAACAGGAAGGTAATTTAAGCCCAATCATCCATTATTACATCAGCCGCAATCATTTCTGGATACTGCGTAAATACGGCAGCGGCATATTATATCCGGTAAACTTGCTGTATAACGGCGTTTACTACCTGGCCTTGCTGGCTTATTTCATTTTAAGGGGTCGCAAACAGAAAGCGAGCTATTTAATTAAAGGTGTTAAAGAGGGACTTTTCACACCAAAAACCCTAATTTGGAACCCAAATAACTACTAATCGAAATCCGGAATGTTTATTTTCCCGCTTATCTTCATTATCTCGTTTTTCTTTGCTTTAAAGGAGATCTATAACGGGAACACCAGCGGGCTACTTATTTTCATGATTTTCGGGTTATCAATGTACACCACAGCTATGTCGGTTACGTTTTTATATGGATTAAAGGATATCATCCCCGTACTACAATCTTTCAAGGAGCTGATGATATTGCTGGTGCTTATTCTGAATTTATTCGCGCTGCGGCACACCCCCAGATTTCATTTGATTGATTATCTGATTCTGGGCTTGTTTATTTACCTTATACTATATGCTATTTTACCAATAGGTGCGCAAGGCTTTTTTGGTCGTTTAAGTTCACTAAAAAGTATATCGTTTTACTTCGTAGTTTACTTTGCCGGCCGGTTATTTGACCCTAAAAAAGTTTATATAAACAAATACTTTAGTTTTTTTATTCTGCTGGCAATAGGTGCCGCTATAGTGCTTATTATCGAACTTATTACGCATACACCACTTCAATTTCGTTCGGGGTATTTTGACTATGTTTATTATTTCTTTAACCTGGATGCCGACGGCCCCTATGGCATAGCTGTAACATTTCATTCTGATAGTGGTTACACCCGTTTCGCCAGCTTTTATACCAATCCGCTTGAACATGCAATAGGCTCTGTTTTGGCCATGGCAATAATTTTAGCGTTATTTACCGATGACAACAACAAACTTCGGATAACCAATTTGGGCATTGCCGGTTTATGCGCCACAGCATTATCTATCATATTTGCCCTATCGCGCGCGCCGCTTGCAAGTTATTGTTTAGTTATATATGTATATGCGCTGATCACCAAACGCAAGCTTATCGTAAATACTATCCATGTCTGTTTTGCTATCGGTGCGGCTTACGTTATTTACTTGTTTGCACAATTTGAAAACAATCATACCGGACTTATCGCTGTGCTGCTCAACACTATTGATTTTAGTGACCCATCGAGCGTTGGCCACCTTATACAGTGGACAGAGGGTATTATATCAATTGCGCAACACCCACTAGGTTTAGGTTTGGGTACTTCAGGTGTTGTAGGGGCCAGTTTAAGTGAGAATGTCGGTGGCGAAAACCAGTTTATCATCATGGGTGTTCAGGCCGGATTAATTGCAGTTTTCCTGGATTTAGCGATATTTATCCTGTTTATACGCATAAGCTATAAGTGGATTAACTTATTAAAAGGCAAAGAAAGAAAACTATGCATCGCGGTATTTTTAATAAAGGTTGGATTCTTTATCTCTACATTAACCTCAGAGTTAGAATCATCAAGTTATTTATCGTACATGAACTGGTTTTTGTCAGGCTTATTGATTGCCGTTATTATGCAAACGCGTCCACCGCAAACTCCGCCTGCCTATGATCATTGAAAAACTAATCAGAAAACTAAAAAACGATCCTGATTATAAGTGGGATAGTGCTTACTCTGTAAGAGATTTACTAAGCGTGAGTTGGGTACGTTTTTTTCAGATATTACGGGGATTGTTTTTAAAACCGTTTTTAAAACGTTCTGCAGGTTTAGTATTTGTAGGAAAACGTGTAAAGATTAGACACGCCTATCAAATATCAGCAGGTAGAAATTTAATTCTGGATGATAACGTAAGCATTAACGCGTTATCTGATGAGGGTATTGTTATGGGCGATGATGTTTCTATAGCTCGTGATTCTATTTTATTCTGTACCGGCGTTATTGCCCAAAAAGGCAAGGGCATAACTATTGGTAACCGTACCGGCATAGGCGCCCGCGCTTTTCTGGCCGGGCAAGGTGGTATAACTATAGGCGACGATGTGATTACCGGCCCGAATATCCAGATATTCTCAGAGAACCATAATTTCTCAGACCTTGCACAAACCATCAAACAACAAGGCGTTGCAAAACAAGCTACAGTTATTGGCAATAACTGCTGGATTGGCGGCCAGGCGACCATATTGGCAGGAGTTACTATTGGCGATGGATGTGTGATTGCTGCAAACAGCGTAGTTACCAAATCTGTCCCTGCCAATTCAGTGGTAGCAGGCGTACCGGCTAAGGTTGTTAAAAGCAGGGAATAAATTTCAATTAAAGACCAAAAAGTTAACTACAAATAAATGTATCAACCTTCTGAATCTATTGCTGAAGGAAACTAATTATGGCAAAAAAACCACTTACTGTTGGGGTAGATATTCGGGCGCTTAAAGTGGCCAAAACAGGCATTAAAACTTACCTCGAAGAACTATGTCGAGAATTTAAAACATTGGAGCAAGACGAACTCCGCTTTCATTTTTTGGACACTACTTTTTCTGTTTACAACGGCAATAATAAGTTACTAAAATGGGTAGGTCATGCCCGATTTCAGTTATGGAAACAATTATTGTTGCCTTTAAAAGCCTGGTCAAAAAAATGCGACATTGTTTTTTGTGCCGATGATTGCGTTCCATACATACATCTTGGCTATAGAACAATTCATTCAATTCACGATGCATTTTGTTTTGAGTCGCCTGAAGATTATGGACGAGCCTGGCTATGGATGTATAAAAACACTGCTATTCCAAGTGCAAAAAGATCGCCTTTGATTATTACTGCAACATCATACGGTAAAAAGCAGATATCGCATTTTATGAATATACCTGCCGACAAATTAGTGGTAGTACATGAGGGCCCCAGGCGGCTAAACTACGAGAAGATCACCACTAACCCCACCGACGTATTTAACAAGTTCCATATAACACCGGGGAATTACATTTTACACGTTGGCGCTATGTACAGACGAAAAAATCTGGTTGCATTGGCCAAAGCTTTTATCGAATTAAAAAAGACAGGGTACCCATTGCTAAAATTGGTGCTGGCGGGTTCACCGATAAACAGCAAAATTGAAAATGACCCGGAGTTAATTTTAGCCCTTATTAGAGAAGCCGGACTTACCGATGATGTGATCTTTACAGGTTACACTACTGATAACGAACTAGAACATTTGTATACCAATGCGTTAATGTATGTCTTCCCCTCGTTAAATGAAGGGTTTGGGCTACCGGTATTAGAAGCTTTTACGCACAATTTGCCTGTATTGGTGTCAAATAACACTTGCCTTCCTGAAGTTGGCGGCGAAGCCGTCCTAACATTTGATCCTTTTGATGTTAACGACATGACCATTAAAATTAAGAGCGTTCTGGATGATGCCGAACTGCGAAAAGAAATGATCAGCAAGGGACAAAAACGCCTGGAACATTTTACCTGGCGGTCAACCGCTTTGCAAATTATCGACGTATTTAAAAGGGTAACTTCTTAACTTTCGTCAAAAACCCGTATGTGCTCGTCTGCAACTTTGTCCCAGTTAAAAACACTTAATGCTCTGTCGCGGGCTTTTACAGCAAGCGCTTTCATGTCGTCATAATTAGCTTCACAGCAGTTAATTTGCTGCGTTAAAGAATCAATACTACCCTTTTTAAAAGTAAGAGCGGTGTCCTGAACAGCGTATTGGTTTTCCTCTATATCACTGACAATAAGCGGGACATTTAATCCCATAACTGTCAATACTACCGGCGATAATCCTTCTACATCTGACGGCTGTATATAGCAATAGGCATTGCTCATAAGTATATTGGTATCGTCGCCGTAAACATACCCGGGAAAAAGCACATTATCACTGGCCATACCCCTTATTTCCTTTTCATACGGTGACGGATTAGGCGACCCGCCTATCAGCACGAGTTTCTTATTAGAGATAGAGTTTTTGAACGCCGGTATTAAATAATGCAAACCTTTATCTGGTATAAATCTACCAACAAACAAATAATACTCTCCTTTTTTAAGATTTAGTTTTGACAGAATATCGCCATTGTTTGCAGGCACCTCAACTTCGCTGCCAAATGGTATAAACTTAAATTGCTTATTGAATTTCTGCTCGAAAAGTTTTTTAGCGATAACATTGTCGAAAATAACCTCATTGGGAATATAGGCAGTTACAAATGACGAAAATTTAAGGTATGCCTTAGCGTACCAGGTCCACTTATCTCTTTTCCAATCAACACCATCCTGACTTATAAACACCTTTTTTCCGAATAATCGCAGAGGGAATGCCCAGATACTGTTACCCCCGTTTTGTATATGTACGACATCAGCAGTATCATTTACAATGATATCCCAGGTACACTTGAGGGAATGTAGTAAGGTATCGAATCCCTTTTTGTCAATAGTATAAAAAGTTTTGATTTTGACGCCCTTATACTCGTCAACATTGATACCAACATTCTTGTATCGCCGGTTATAGGCAGTAACTGTATGCCCCTTCGCAACTAATCTTGGAAAAAGTTCGAGTGCAAATTTATCTGCCCCGGCGGCACCTTTTGTAGGTGGCACAGAACGAAAACCAAATGCCGCAATACGCATTTACAAAAGTAAAATTTTATAGAGTAACTTTTTCTTTTACCAGAGAGATGTTTTTTTCCTGCAAATAATCAGTATAGTAGTCATGAATATACTCTGAAAGTGCTGTCCTCCAATCACGCATTATATTCATACTTCTCAACTCCAGTTTTTTATTTACAAGCCTTTCAGACGGAGGACGTGGTGCAAAATAAATCTCATTGAAAAAGCTTGACGATACTTCATGCAAAGTTACCTCGTCATTAAGACCTAATATATTTACTATTTCATTAGCTACCTCATAACGACTGGTTTCGCCATTGCAAACCATATTGTATAAGCCCCAATATTCACGCTCAACCAATAACTTAACGTTTTTTGCAAAATCAACCGTAAATGTCGGTGTACCGTCTTTATCATTTACAATATTTAGCTCGCGCTTACCATTTATAAGTTGCTTAATGATTTTGCTAATGAATTTTTTATCTTTTTCGGGGCCTCCACCCATCATCCAACCGGCGCGGCAAATAATGTAACGTGTTGCATTTTCGCGTACATAACGCTCGCCCATATATTTTGAACGCGCATAATGCCCAAGCGGGTTAGGTTCGTCCCAATCGTCATAAAAATCTTTTGTACCGTCAAATATCCCGGCAGTACTGATGTACAGTAATGGAATATTTAATTTGTTTGCTATAAACACCGCATTCTCGACAGAAGTAGTATTGGTAAGATAAGTGTCGTCCACATTGAGTTCACAATACTCGAGATCGGTATGTGCCCCTAAATGGAAAAGAAAATCAGGTTTGAAAGCTTCAACATCCTTACGGTAGGCGTCAAAATTACGAAAGTCAAGAAAACTAAGCCATTTTTCATTTACATCCTTGTCGGTACATTTGATCTCGTAGTCATCCTTAAAAATGCGATAAAAAGCTTCACCAAGCATTCCTCCCGCACCTGCAATGTAAATTTTTTTCTTCATATAAATGTTAAAACCGTGATGGCCACATCTGGCAGATGTTTGATTGCAAAATAGGTAAGTTAAATATTTAACTTTTCAAAATTAACCTTTTTCAGGGTATTACGAGTATTTTTATTAAAAGTTATACCCAATTAAAATTCGATTAATGTTTTTCTAAAACCAGTAATACTTAAAAAAACGGTTAATGATGCGTCAATACATTTTCTGGTGTCAAACCAAAAACAAATAATAATGGTTTTTGTTTGCTCCACACACAGTTAGTATTAGCATAAAAGTTAAACAGTTATTGCTTAACTATTAAAACAAAATCCATAGTTGCGCCCAACTTCTTATTACGCTTAACCGTGTAGTTATTGACTTTAAGTTGCTTCAGCATTTTTTTAATATCGCTTACGCCGAGTAAATTCATGTAATCACCAGCTGCCCAACCTCTTCCAAATAACGGTAATAACTTATCAAAAATGTTTTTTGGCAAATAATGTAAAAAAGGCAGACGCGTATGCACTTCTATGGGGAACCACCTATTCGGTGTGGTGATAAAAATATTTTTACTGGTTCTAAGTAATTCACTTAAAAATAAAACCTGCTTATCATATCCTCCTACATGCTCAATTACTGCATTAGACCAAGCAATGTCAAAAGTTTTATCAGCAAAAGGAAATACTTCGCCATCATACATCACTACCTTTACTTCAGGAAAGTTTTTTTTAAACTTTGGGGCTTCCTCTATGCCCAAAGCCGTTATGTTTCTTTGATAAGGATAGTTTCTCTCCAAAAAATTTATCCCCGGATAGGGGTCATCGTCAGTAAAGCCCACATCAAGTATCTGCGTATTGACATCAGGTTTCATTTGCTGCAGAAAATATTGATATTTTTTTTGCCTGTTTTTGGTGGAGATATTAACGGCAAGGTTCTTAAACATAAATTGCTATTCTGTTAGTGAGATGGCCGTCGCAATAATAACCAAATAGCATCACTCTTCCTAACTTCATTTTTTATCGACTGGCTTTTAATCGCGGACATAGGGCAAAATAAACCAACAGATAAAAATTTTATACCATTTGTTTTGAAACAACTCCTATATTATAAAGCATAAATATGTTTACATTTGAAACTCAATAATAGATGCATATTAACTCTCTACCAACTACTAATCCCGCATGAATATTCTTGTTGCAAACTGGTCGTGGTACCCAAGCGGTGGCGACTGGACATATGTGGAAAGCGTGGTTAAGCTTTATCAGGAAAAAGGTCACACCATTATACCATTTTCAATGAAAGACGACAGGAATTTCCCAACTCCTTATGCTGATTATTTTATTGAAAATATCGATTATAAAAAAATAAATAAACGCAGTATAAGTGCAGGTATCAAGGTGGTGGCAAAAAGCATTTATTCGACCGAAGCTCAAAAAAACCTGGAACGACTATTATCTGATGTTAAAATTGATTTTGCGCATATAAATGTTATCCATCATTACATTACCCCTACCATTTTAAAAATATTAAAGGCCAAAAATATCCCCGTTATTTGGACGCTGCATGAGTATACCCCTATTTGCCCCGAGAGTATTTTTAAAAGTCACGATAAAATTTGTGAGCGATGTATTGGCGGCGCATTTTATAATTGTATCATCCACGCTTGTAAAAAAGGCTCATATCTGGCAAGTACGGTGGCTGCGCTGGAAAACTATGTGCATCAATATTTAGATTACTATGCCTTTGTAGATTATTTTATCTGTCCGTCAGTTTTTTCGTATAATAAGTACAAACAATTTAACTTTCATACAGATAAGCTTATACAGCTATATCATGGCTATGATTATACCGAAATTGAAGCTACCCAACGAAATGCCCCGTTGACCGATGAAAGATATGTGGTTTTTGTTGGCCGGCTTGAAAAAATAAAAGGTGTCCACACGGTATTAAATGCTATAAAAAATTGTGCAGATATACACCTGAAAATAATCGGCACCGGCACCCAGGAAGCTGAATTGAGGTTATTTAAAGAAACGCACCAGCTTAGCAATGTTACCTTTGAAGGAAAAAAAAGCAAACACGATACGCTGCAAATAATCAACGACGCTGAATTTTTAATATGCCCTTCAGAATGTTATGAAGTTTTAGGTTTCACTGCGGTTGAAGCTATGGCTCTGGGCAAACCCGTTATCGGATCGGACATTGGGGGCATACCTGAAATGGTGCTTCATAACCACACAGGTCTATTATTTGAACCGGGCAATCACGAACAGCTTGGCGCATTGATAAAGGAATTATATAACGACACCAAATTGATCAAAGAATTGGGTGCAAATGCACAGAAACACATCAATGAGTTGATCAATACCGAAAAACATTTTGAAGGCCTGCAAAAACTAATTCCTGGTTTATAGGTTGCTATGCTTTGCACCGACGATTGCATAACATTAACACTCATATAATATTTTATATTTGCATACTTAGATCAACATAATTTTTTAATGCGACTTAAATACTTACTCTATATATTTCTGGCTTTTTGTTTCATTGCTTCCGCACAAGTTTCAGTAGCACAAAAACTGTCAATGGGTGACGATATTTCGAATATTAAACCGAGCCAGCTAACAGACGAACAAATTATCCAGGCTTGGGAAAAAGCGCAGGCAGCAGGTTTAAGCGAGAAAGACATTTATGCAATGTTGCAGAAAAAAGGAGCTTCTCCCGAGGATATAGCGGTACTTAAACAGCGCGTTACATTATTGGGACTAAACGACAAATCCACTCAAAAAAAACCAACTTCTGCCGTAAATAAACAAACAGATTTTTCGAGAATTGTTAACGATACTATAGGTAAACCTAAACCGCAGAAAAAAGAATCTGTAATTGCACCGGCTCCAAAACCGCTTGAGGTATATGGTATGAAATTATTTTCGCAAAGCGATCTTAATTTCAAACCCGATTTTTCTGTTGCTACCCCTAAAAGCTATGTGTTAGGCCCCGGCGACCAGGTGTCCGTGATATTAACCGGCTTAAATGAAACCACACTGCAACCTAAAATAAGCGCCGAAGGTAATGTGCTGTTACCTTATGCCGGTTTGGTATATCTTAACGGATTCACCATTGAACAAGCCACTAATATTATCAGAGCGAAAATGGCTAAGGTTTATCCGGCTTTAAAAAGCGGACAGACACAATTGGCGGTGAACCTGGGAACCACACGCAGTATACATGTCACTGTAAATGGAGAAGCGCACACACCAGGTAACTTTACCGTGTCAGGTTTTACTACTTTGTTTAATATTTTATATAATGCCGGCGGCCCAAATAACAATGGTTCTTTGCGAAATATTGAGCTGATCAGGAATAATAAACTTTATAAAACTGTCGACTTTTATGACTTTCTGCAAAATGGTATACAAAGCGGCAATATTCGTTTAGAGGACCAGGATGTGATACACATACCGGTTTACAAAAAGCGCGTTGGTATAAGCGGCGAGGTAAAAAACCCTTATTTATTTGAGCTAAAAGATAACGAGAGTTTAGAAGATTTAATTAAATATGCCGGCGGCTTTACTGAACTGGCATATAAAGGCATAGCCAAAGTTGATCAGATCAACGATCTGCAACATGAGGTTAAAGACGTATCGGCTAATTTATTTGCCAATTATGTGCCCCATAACGGCGACATGATTACAATTGGCGCAGTAACTAATCGATATACCAATCGCATTATTTTAAGCGGCGCAGTTTATCGCCCCGGAGCTTATGAGCTTAAAGCAGGCTACACACTGAATCAGCTATTGAAAGATGCCGAGGGTTTGAAACCTGAAGCTTATATGGAACGCGGTTATATTAACCGCACTCTTCCAAATCTTGAAAAAGACATTGTATCCTTCAAGACGAGCGATATCGTTGAAGGTAAAACTGATGTGCCGCTTTTACGTGAAGACTCTGTAGTTATTCTTGACCGTGCAGTGTTTGTTTCAACTCAGAATGTTAGCGTGGGAGGCTATGTAAAGAACCCGGTGACATTTGTTTATAGAAAAGGATTGAAACTAGGCGACGCGATAGCAATGGCGGGAGGTTTTGCGGATGAAGCAGCGCAGCATCATGTTGAAATATCTCGTATCATCAACAATAAATCAGACAGCGTAGCTAATCAGTTGGTACGTACTTTTACCGTTGATATGACTAATGAGGCTAATCAAAGTGTAGAACTTGAGCCAATGGATATCATCAATGTACCCCGCTTGGTTAATTATCGCTCATTAGGCAGCGTAGTTATTAAAGGCGAAGTTGCTTTTCCGGGCGACTACCCGGTACAAAAACGCGATGAAACGGCTATGGAGTTTTTATCAAGAGCCGGCGGTATAACCCCCTACGGATCATTGGAAAACACGCAGGTTTACCGCAATGGCGTCAGAGTAAACCTTGATTTTTCGGCGGTGCATAAATTGTCTGCATCAGAGCATAATAAAATGATATTATTACCTAGAGATAGTGTATATGTACCTCGTGTCATATCGTACGTTGAAGTTGCCGGCGCAGTTAACAATCCTCAATACATAACTTACAAAGGCAAACGCTTCAAGTATTACATCAATGCCGCTGCCGGTACTACACAAAACGCCAGGTTAAAGGGCGCCTATATCCAATACCCTGACGGTTTAAATAGGCCTGTCAGACATTTTTTGTTCTTCCGCGTTTATCCAAATGTAAAACCGGGTAGCCGCATTGTGGTACCTGAAAAACAGGTGGATAGCAGATTTAAAATTGGGCTAAGCGATATTGGCGGGATAGCCACTGCATTGACCGCAATTGTAAGTATTATAGCCATCCTTCATAAATAAAATGAACCAGCAAAACAATCCATACCCATATGAGCCGGAGTTCTCACTTAAAGGACTCCTAAATCAAAGAATTGCCGATTTAAGATACATTTTAAGTTTTAAAAAAGGATTGGCTATGGCTCTGGTTATTGGTGCGTCGGCGGGCGCATTCGCGGCCTGGTACAAATCGCCTACTTATACTGCCAGATTAACTTTTGTGGTAGATGACTCTAAATCAATGGGCGGTGGCGGCGGTTTATCGGCACTGGCAGGATTAGCGGGGTTAGATTTAAGTAATCTTGGCGGAGCCAACGGTGTATTAGCAGGCGACAACGTAGAAGAGCTTATCAAAAGCCGTAAACTGATGCAACAAACACTGGGTACACCATATGACAGCACTGAAACGCTGGCTGATAGATATGCAGCTGTTTATAAACTGAGTGGAAGGTGGGTGAAATATAGTCCTGACGGGAAAGTGATCAGATTTCCGCTTAATGGTGTTAATGCTACCCGACTTCAAGATAGCTTACTGCATGAAATGGTTGAGTTGATCCTAGAAAACGACTTTGGCATCACCAAAACCGACAAGAAATTAAGTTTCTTTGAAGTGAATACCACAATGAAGGATGAGAAGCTGGCGCAGTTATTTTGCAGAAGAATAATTGACGCATCTACCGGCTTTTTCATCTCAACCAAAACTAAACGGCTAAGAAATAATGTCGAAAGGCTTCAGCATATTGCAGATAGCCTTGGGCACATCCTTAATCATAAAACCTATGCGTCGGCAGCGGCCGATCAAAACATTATTGACTTAAACCCGGCCTACTCTGGCGCAAATGCCGATATTGAAGTTAAACAACGTGATAAAACCTTATTATCATCTGTTTATACCGAAACTGTAAAAAATTTGGAGGCCAGCAAAACCATGCTTGCCCAGGAAACGCCGACAGTACAAATTGTTGACGAACCTGAGTTGCCATTAAAGAAAAACAGCTTTAAATATAAAATAGCTATACCTGCCGGTATATTAGTAGCCGAGTTGCTTTTTTGCGCTTATGTTTTGATAAGAAAAAAAGTACCAAAAACTATTGTATAAGGTAATCAAACATATACTCACCGCGCTAGAACCGGTAAGTAATGCCTAACTCGCCATGTAAATTATAAACAGTATTATGAGGGATATAATATTGACCTGGCGTATAATCCTTTAATATCCATTCATAATTCAACGATTTAATTCCCTGCAATTTGACGTTGAATAAGAAATTCTTATAATCTAATTCGCCTTTTAAAGAAAATCCAAAGTCTACCCAATTCCTGGTGTTACCATTTATATCGGCAAAACTTGCGGCGGAAAAATCAACGACATGCTCATACCTGTCAAACTGAATTCCGATCTTTTTTAAACCCGAAACCCAATTCAATTCGACCGACTGTAAATTACCACCTGAACCTGTACCGGCACCCAACATCTGTCCCAAATTAGTTTGTCCCTGTTTTACTTCTGAGTGCATATACCATCCCCTGGCATCTCTCACTAAACGATCAATAGATTGTGAAAGTTGGGTAATTTCGGCGCCGAATAAAATGTGTTGATTATTATTACCTGCGATTGGAAGTAGTTTTCTTATTCCAACGATATATGCTCTCGAGTGTTGCGGGGATCCGATAAAATCAGTCAAATTATATGAATTATCGTTTAACCCATATTCAAAATAAAGTTCAGCCTGTGCCTTGGTGAATAACCAACGGACATACATTGAAGTCAATTGGTCTCGGGCGAATGGATCTCCTATCCCTGCATCCATCCCTGTAGTACTAACTTTTGAATATGGGATAAAAAAGGGCACGTAATCTTTGAAACTTTTCACATCTTTCCCATAGGCGTCAAACGTCCTTGTTAAGCCTATCGTCAATCCGGATATCCATTTGGGATGATAATTAATATTGAACCCAGTGTAGTATCGCCAATCATTGTCTTTAGGAGCATAATAAGCCACATCACTAGATTGCGAAGCGGTTAATAAAGGGGGAAAACCCGATTCATCAAGGCGGCCGCCCATTATCTGAGCTTCAAAACCACCTATGTAAGTATTTATAGGATGCGATGTATTAAGGGTGATATGTTTGAAGCCCGGAGCTGTATTGCTAAACACTAATGCATTTTGTATGCCGGGTCCCCACCACAAGTTTTCGTTAGAAATACCTGCTTCAACGGGGCCAAATGCTAACTTAATATTACTCTGCCCCCAAAACCATTTACTGTAGGCGCTATTACCAAACCGCTCAGGTGCATCAATAAGATTAAAATATGAATAGTATGACCCAATTTCTGATGCAGGCCTGCTGGCTGTTTCAAACCCTTGAAACGCCGGATTAGCAGCATAGACATACTCCGGGCGTAATTGGATACTTAAAGGACCTATTTTAAAATAAAACCCACCACTAACCATAGTTTGATATCCTTTGGCGGGAATCATTGCTCCGTCATTCCAACCGTATGGATGGTCTGAATTGAACTGCTGCTGCCAGGTTAACGGCAATACTTGAAAAACACCATGACCGTTGGCAAAAAAAGTTTGAGTACCGCCATTGCCACGACTTATTCTAAGGCTGCTATCCGGATCAAAAACATCACCGACACCTAAACTTTTCCTACTTAAAGGTCGCAATGTAAAAGAAAGATTTGAGTCAACTTTACCTAATAACTGTTCGCGCCGATAGTAATCATCTAACACAGGCGTTCCAACCGGTAATGACTGTGCAAAGGCCTTAAAGCAACTAACAATATATATTATTCCAATTAAAAAGAATATCCTTTTCATAGCTTTCTAGTTAAAACCTGTAAGTAAGGCCAGTTTGAAGCTGAAGATTAAATTTATGCAATTGATGAGAGAAGGTGTCATCATTACCATTTTGCTTTAATGCCCATTGATAGTCGTTCGACTCAATTCCTTGAATTTTAGCATTAAAAATAAAGTTCTTATAATTCCACTCACCATTGAAGCCGAGGCTCAAATCAACCCAATGTTGTGAGTAATTCTGACTATCATAAAATGCATAATAATAAAAGTCATCGTCATGGACATATCTTTCAATCTGCAGCCCAATTTTCTTAAGACCTTTTACCCAGCTCACATCAATCGCCTGAATATTTCCGCCGGGACCAATGCCAGCACCGAGCATCTGCCCAAAGTTTGTATACCCCTGCCGTATACCGCGACTAACATACCATTCCAGCCCTTGAGTAACTCCGGTTGTAGATGTGCTACCTAATTGCGTAACCTCAACACCTAACATGATATTTTGATCGGGCCTATTTTTAAAGGGCAACAGTTTTCTGAGGCCAAAAGTATAAGCCCTGGTGTTATTAGGCCGGAGCAGTGATTGATACAGGTCATCAGAGTTATTGTAATGACCATATTCAAAATAAACTTCAGCATGCTCTTGAAACCATATCCAACGTGCAAACATCGAGCTTAACTGATCTTGGCTATTAATTTGATTGTTAGGAGCTGTTGTAGATTTAACTGACGAAAAAATTGGCAAATAGCTCTTTATGCCACTCAGACTCTTTCCATACACCTGGGCAGATTGATCATATCCTAAAAATAAGCCGGGTATCCACTTAGGTTGCCAGGTTATTACAATTCCTGAGAGATAGCGCCAATCATCCGGCTTCGGGACATACAGGTTTGTTCCAAAGAAGGCATGATCTGGCACAAGCGGAGGAAGACCAGAATTTGTTAACCGTCCGGCTATTAGCTGCCCCTCAAAAGATCCGATAGAAGTTTTTAGCGGCCTTGAAGTATTTAATGTGAGGTGTGCAAATCCGGGGGCGCTGTTACTCATTAACAATGAGTTGCGGATGCCAGGCCCCCACCATAGATTTTCCGTTGATAGGCCGAATGACCAAGCTTTAAAATTTAACCTTATACTACTTTGACCCCAAAAAGCGTGCGCATAACCATTTGTTCCAAATCGTACCGGCAAATCTATATTATTATAGATGTCATAATATCGGGCGAAAATGACATCGTATTGATTTTTATTAAATGTTTCAAAATCTGAATTATCGGCGCTAACAATCTCAGGCTTTAGCTGGACACTAAGTGGGCCATATTGAAGGTATAAGCCGCCGCTCATCAAGAATTGGAAACCTTTTGAAGGAATCATAGGTCCGTCGTTCCAGCCATAGGGATGATCAGAGTTTCCTTCTGTTTGTAGAGTAAACGGCAACCACATAGTTTTTAGTTTTCCGTTTTTACTTGTCCATGTACTATTGGTTGTTACATTATGCTCTGTAGTATCAGGAAAAAAAATATTTCCGCCATCATAACTGGGGTATAGCGGCCTGACGGTAAAAGATAAAGATGAATCAAATTTACCAAGTAATTGCATTCGTCTGTAGTAATCTTCTAAAACAGGTGTACCAACCGGTAATGATTGCGCATTAACTTTAAATTGGATAAAAATCAATGAGGCACTCAACAATGCAAGCTTTATGATTTTCATAGGGTGATTGCTTTGATAGAAATATTATCAACAGACCAGCTTTCATCACATTTAGGATCAGTTGAATTAGTTTGAACCAGCTTGTCTAAACATCGTAATACCAAAGTATTACCGGTATGAACAAATGTCTTTTCTATTTTATACTGGGTTGTACCATTGGGACCAACAATTCCGCAAACTCCGGGAAGATCTGTACGATACGCCCCTGTTTTAGGATTATTATAATTGTTGGGATAGTTGAAAGGATAAGATTGCGGCGAACAAAAATAACCGGCCGGACAATTCGTATTAGAGAAAGTTGCGTTTATATAGATTTTATCATCGACCGACATTTGCCAAATATCCGGACCATCGGGAGTGGTTTTGTTACCATCCCAATTGTCATGAATATACAGATCAAATGTAATGGTTATTAAATCATGTTTAGGAAGATCATTCAATTTAACATTAAAATACCCATTATTATAACGCCCTAAAACTGAAGATCCGTTGTATGTGGTTATGATGCCATTTTCAATATTTACCAAGCTAGCACTATCAAAATCATTAGCGTAAACTATGGTTTCTTTTCTTACTTTATCTTTACAGGAGAGGATAAGAAATAATAATGCAAAAATAAATATTCTGCTCGCGTATCGGCACTTCATTAAAATAGTTATAGAGGTAGAAAGTGTTTATTGTTTGTACTAACAATAATTAATTGAGAATAGTTTAAATTAAATAAGAATACTTAATTAGTTAGTATAGATTTTATTAAATCAAGCTCTTCAAATACTGAATTTTTGCTTTTAAATTCATGTACCAGCTGTTTCATCGCCCTTACAACCTGTACGTCGTCGTTACCCTTTGCGTATTTAATCAGTTCGTAAATTTGAGGCTCAATATCTTCGAATAAATATTCTCTTGTTTTGCCAATCATAATTTTTTCATGATGAGTTGGCATAGTATTTTCATTATCGTTTAGTAACTCTTCAAATAGCTTTTCTCCAGGGCGTAGTCCGCTAAATTCAATTTTCACATCTTGATTAGGAATTAAACCGGCGAGCCTGATCATCCTTTTAGCCAGATCTATAATTTTCACAGATTTACCCATATCGAATATATATATTTCGCCGCCATTACCCATGCAGCCCGCTTCAAGCACTAATCGGCAAGCTTCAGGTATTGTCATAAAATAGCGGGTAATTTCAGGATGTGTTACAGTTACCGGGCCGCCTTTTTCAATTTGCTGCCTAAACCGTGGTATAACAGAACCGTTTGAACCGAGTACATTGCCAAAACGCGTGGTAATAAACTTAGTGTGCGTTTTTTTATGTCCTAAATCGCCTAAAAGATTACTTTCTTTATTGTTTATTGATTTATTTAATGCCTGAACGTAAATTTCTGCGATACGTTTTGAGGCGCCCATAACATTTGTCGGATTAACCGCTTTATCCGTTGACACCATTACAAATTTTTGAACATCATATTTTACAGAAAGATCAGCTATAGTTCGGGTACCCAACACGTTTGCCTTTACTGCTTCGGAAGCATTGTCTTCCATTAATGGCACATGCTTATAAGCTGCGGCATGATATACATAATGGGGTTTATAAGTCTCAAACAAATAACCCATTCTGAAGCGGTCGCGTACGTCCCCTACAAATGCATGAAAATTAGCGGCGGTATTCATTTCATCTATTTCAAGATATAAATGATGTAATGCGGTTTCTGACTGATCACACATAATGATCAAATCAGTATCAAATTTCAACAGTTGTCTTACTATTTCACTTCCGATAGATCCAGCAGCACCCGTAATTAATACTCTCTTACCTTTTAATTCTTTTTGGATATTGGCTACATCAATTTCAATAGTTTTTCTATCTAATAAATCCTCAATATTAATTTTTTGAATTTGACCGCGCTGCAGTTTTCCACTTATCCATGCTTCATTTGGCGGAATATTTAGAACCTTAATTTCATTCTCAAGGCAGATATCCACTATATTATTCTTTCTTTCAATAGGGATGGTATATGACGCAAAAATCAGTTCATCAAGTTTATGTTCTTCAACTAACTTTGGTAGATCTGCTGCGTCAATAATTTCAATACCGTCAATCATCTTACCCACTTTTCTTTGATCGTCGTCCACAAAAGCTATAATGTTTTTATTCACTTTATTATCGTGATCGAATGTTCTTTTTACTGCCACTCCGGCTTCGCCTGCTCCGTAAATAATAACTTTCTTTTTATCTAACTTTAAATTTTTGATATATAAAAAGAAGAACTTAACCATTACCCTATAAGCTACCATCAATAAGAAACAAGTAAGGCAATTGATTACTAATATGCTAGACGATATTAAAGGATGACTGTCAGAAGCAACTACTATTGAACTAAGAAGAAAGAAAGCTCCATTTGTTATTACAACAGCTAGTAAAATTCTCAATGAATCTTGGGCACTGGTATACCTTATTATCCCGGCAAAGGTTTTAACCCCTGCCGATACAATAGAACTAAGTACCGCTAATATTAATATATTACGATTAAGCTCAATATGATTGATCAGAGAGTATTCGAAATTATACCGGATGAGATAGGCGACTGATAACGAAAAGAATCCGATAAATAGATCCAGGGCAAAAATAATCCACCGGGGAACTATATTAATTTGATTGAACAAGGTAGAGGTAGAATTCATAAGCAAAAATTTTATTTGCCAATTTTAAACTGATGTAAATATAGGTATAGCATATTACATTGTTAAAAAAATGGCAACATTATTGTTTTTTCATAAGCAAGTTAACAATTTCAATATATAACATAGCAAATTATCAATTGTTTTTTTCACCAACATAATTTGCTACTCCGCCTAAAAGGTGGTCTCGCCCCTCAAATGATAAACGCATAACAAGGAAAATTACAAATGATAAGCATATTGTAACAAGAAGACTTGCTAACGAATGAGGTAGATAGTTAATAATTAAAATATTTATTATTACTTGTACAAACATATATAATATTGATACAATAATATGTGAAATTTTCCTTTCATTAGCCAGAAATTGATAAAAATGTGTTCGATGTGCTTCGAAAACGTTTTCTTTCCTCAATATTCTAAAAAATATGGTTGTTACTGCATCTAAGCCGTATAGTAATAAAAACAGGATATAGTCGATATTATTCGTTTTAATAACCAATTGTAAAAGGAAAAAAAGAATGATAAAAGCTAAACTAACGCTACCGACATCGCCCGCGAAACATTTTGCCTTCCTTCGAAAATTAAAAAAGCTAAAAACTAATACAGAAATTATAGCAACAATCAAATAGACATCGGAGGTAAAATCAATAATATACCGGTCTATATAGTAAAGTGTTGATAATACGACTAAGCCATAACCTCCGGTAATACCGTTAATACCGTCCATAAAGTTGATGGCGTTTATAGTGCCGATAACGAAAATCAGCCCCAACAGTATCCAATAAAAAGGTAAAGAATACATGTTTAACTGATAAAAAAGCAACGAGACAGCAATGAAATGACAAATAATTCTATTTCTATTACTTATTGTTTTAATATCGTCAATAAAGCTAACACAGCTGATTAAAAGCAATCCCGCGATAAAATATGGATATTGAAAACCATAGCTTAAAAAAACCGACAATAATGCTATACTAAATATTACGCCTCCGCCACGTATAGTAATTTTGGTATGTGAACTGCGATGGTTAGGATGGTCAATAATATTGTATCTATCTGCTATTTTAAAATAGAGAAGCTCAAAAACAAAGAGCAGAATAAAAAAAACCGATAGTATAAGCACACTCATATATTTTTAATTATGGTCTAGCAAACCAATTGCCAAACCAAAGCTCTGCTCATCTTTTAGATTATTTACGCAAACTTAACATACCTAATATAATAGCACCTAATGAAGCCAGTCCGGTAGTATAAGCTAATATCTGCGTGCCAACATCTCCCTTGCTCACCGGCTTTTTAGGTACATATATTTCGCTACCTGGTTTTACCTTAGGGTGATTATTAAAAAACAAAAACTTCGTTGTGCCTTTTACTGTTCCATTTGGATAAACTATATATGCTCCTCGTTTCAAGGCACTGGGTGAGAAACCGCCTGCATTCAGAACATAGCCTTTGAAACTTTTACCGTTATTATAAACTACTGCACTTGGATACAAAACTTCACCATTAACTCTAACTGTTTGTTGTTCTTTCGGCACCCTAAGAACATCACCGTTTTCCAGGATCAGGTCTTCTCCATTGCCCGGCCGCGCTAATATTTTCTTAAGGTCAATACCGACGTAGTTGTTTCTAAACTGCGCAGTATCAGCATCATTGCCGATGGTATCTTTATAACTGCGCTGTAATCTTTTTAGTCGTTCAGCACGCTCTCTACTAAGATTAAGTGTATCTAGCTTGGTTTTGTTAACTCCAAGTACTGCAGCATTATCTCGTTTTAAACTGCCGCCTTCAATATCGGCCGACTGTGTAAGACCTCCCGCACGTCTAATCAAATCAGATATTTTTTCATTTTTCTTCTCGATCGTATAATACCCCGGAAAGATTACTTCGCCTTCAACTTTTACTACTTTTTGAGTTTCGTAGCCAGGCAAACTATAAACTGAAACAATATCGAATGGCCTTAATGTAAAGTTAATATTCTCAAATTTAAGGTTAGCATCTACATTAACGCTAAATACCTGAGCAACCCGACTATCCTTTTGGCCAGGGTCAGCATCAAATACTCTTCGCGACACTTCAATTCGTTTAGAACTGGCGCCTTCGGCAAAGCCGCCTGCCTTTAGAATCAAATCGGCGACTTTCATGCTATCTGCATAGTTAAAATCCCCCGGTTTTCTTACCTGCCCTTTTATAGTTACCCTATATTTATCACGTAAGTTAAAAACAGATGTAACAGACACACTATCTTCTCGTTGTAAAATGATATCACCTGATTGACCAGACATCGCATCTTGTATATTAAATGATAATTGTTGGGTTGTATTATCAGGATTTAGCCTTATTATACTTGCACGTGCTGTGAAAGCATCCTCTTTTAAACCGCCGGCATTTTTAATTAACTGAGAAACGGTTAAGCCTTGTTGCAGTTCATATTCGCCCGGGCGAAAAACGGCGCCAGTTATAAGTACCCGATTTTCAAAGCGATTAAGTATACGGTCGACCGTATAAACATCACCACGTTTCGGAACATAGGTATTAAAATCCTTCTCCAGGATATCACCAATACGGCGCTGTCTGTCGCTGGTCTGCAATACTTTAATACGTGCAGTATAAGCTTGGTCAGTGAAACCGCCGGCATAATCAATAATGTCTTGCAGTTTCTCAGTCGGAAGCGGTTCAAATATCGCCGGAACTTTCACCTCCCCCCGCAACTCTACATGCATGCCGTAAGGCGGGACATGTATTTCGTCCTGATCGCGCAGTACTATGTCATCTTTATGATTACCATGTACCAGATAATCATATAAATCGAGCTTTCTGATCACCCTATTATCTCTGATGATCTCGATTTTACGGAATGATCCGATATCGCTCGGGCCGCCTGCTGCATAAAGCGCATCAAATGCGGTTGATAAAGATGCCATAGTATAAGTACCTGGTCTTACTAATTCGCCCTGTATACGTACACTAATACTTCTGATATCCCCTAAACTAACCTGTACACTTGTGCCATTTCCAATAGCATATCTGTTAGCAGCAAGCCTGCTTTTTATCGAAGCTGTTGCCTGCTCTATAGTTTTGCCGGCAACGTTAAGTATGCCAACTCCTGGTATGTTGATGTTGCCGTCGGGTGTAACCGTAAGACTCCAATTTGCTACCGAGTTTCCGTACACATTAATTATCAACTTATCATCAGGCCCAATAATATAATTTAGCGGTGTGGCCACTTTTAAGTTTGGCTGAAAAGTATTAGCCTTGGCATTTCTAAAAAGACTGGCACCAAATATTTTAGGTTGCAGAGTCCTGAAAATGTCAATTCGGTTCTGGCGCGTAAGTGTGTCGCCGGGTTGTGTTATATTTTGTCTACGCAATTGATCACTATTCGCTAATGAATCAGAAGCGCCGCTATAGGTGGCCGTGTTACCGTCTTTTTTTCTGATTTCGTTTATCCGGGCTTGTAAACGTTGGGCTTCTGATGCAGGAAGATTACGACTTTCAACCATTTGAATAAGCTGACTATCTGTTAGTCCTTGCGATTGTGCATTTTGTAATAGCTGACGTATCTGATCGTCAGAATAATTATCTACGTTAAAATTTGATAAGTTTTGAGGTAGCGTTTGCGCATTTACAGGGTTAAATGCAAAAATGCATATCATAACGCCCAGCAATGCCAAACATATTTTTAATTTATTCATGTCTTGTTGTAAAGCACTATTCAATAAATTTTATTGATTTATTGAAAAATTAACAGGTGCAATAATACGCAATTTTAATTATTCAAGCCTGACGAAAAAGTCATTATTGAATATAATGATCATCAAATTTCCAAATCCACTGCCAGATAAAGCGGCGCAAGTTTGATTTGATATATTATTTTATAAATAATAAACTATTATTTTTTTAAAAAGTCTTGATAGGCTAATTTGATACCGTCTTCCAGCTCAATCGTATGTTTCCAGCCTTTACTATGTAATTTACTTACATCCATCAATTTACGTGGAGTACCATCCGGCTTTGTGGTATCAAACTCAATAGAACCTTCGTAACCAATTATCTTTTTCACTAACAGGGCAAGGTCCTTAATGGAGATATCTTCACCGGTACCAATATTTACCATCCCAGGTTCGTCATAATTTTGCATCAGGTAGTAGCATGCAGCTGCCAGGTCATCAGCAAATAAAAACTCACGTTTCGGTGTGCCGGTACCCCAGATAGTTACAGAAGGCACACTCTGCTCCTTAGCTTCATGAAATCGTCTGATCAAAGCGGGTAATACGTGCGAATTTTGAGGGTGATAATTATCATTATAACCATACAAATTGGTAGGCATCACTGAAATATAATTGCATCCATATTGTGCGCGATATGCGTCGCACATTTTTATACCTGCTATTTTTGCTATAGCGTAGGGTTCGTTAGTTTCCTCAAGCAGCCCGGTTAATAAATAGTCTTCTTTAAGCGGCTGCGGTGCCATTTTAGGATAAATACAGCTTGATCCTAAAAACATCAATTTAGTTACACCATTTATATATGACGAGTTGATTACATTATTTTGAATCTGTAAATTATCATACAAAAACTCGGCCCTGTAAGTATTATTGGCTACAATACCGCCAACCTTTGCCGCTGCAAGGAAAACATAATCAGGTTTTTCTTGCGCAAAAAAATCAGCTACCTGTTGTTGACTACGTAGATCCAATTCGGCAGAAGTGCGGGTAATCAGATTTGTGAACCCTTCTTTTTCAAGTTTTCTGTAGATAGCAGACCCTACCATTCCTCTGTGACCCGCGATATATATTTTGGAATTTTTATCCATTACTATGATGTTTAAGTTTAATTAATTAAAATGCATTTTCTTCACCTTTAATCACGTTCCAAAAAGTCAGGAATATGATCTTCAGATCTAATAAAAACGACCAGTTCTCTAAATACCATACGTCGGCCTCTACCCTTTGCAACATATCCTCGGTAGTTCTGGTTTCGCCTCTGAAACCGTTTATTTGTGCCCAGCCGGTAATACCTGGTTTTAAGAAATGGCGAACCATAAACTGGTCTATTAACTGCGAATAACGTTCGGTATGACTTACCATATGCGGCCTCGGGCCAACAACTGACATATTACCCATCAACACATTGAAAAATTGTGGAAACTCATCCAAACTGGTTTTACGGATAAAAGCACCTATCGGGGTAATGCGCGAGTCTGAACGCGTGGCTTGCACTATGTCAGAATCAGTATTGACCCGCATACTTCTGAATTTATAACATTTAAAAGGCACATTATCTTTTCCTGATCGTAATTGCGTGAAAAACACAGGGCCTTTTGACTGTAATTTAATAATGACAGCCAAAATTGGGAACAACCAGCTTATAACGAATACAATAACAAATAGTGAAAAAACAACATCAAATGCACGTTTTACAAAGCGATTGAGCATGTTCTCTAACGGTTCAGGCCGTACCGATATAACAGGTATATGGTCATAGTTTTGAACCTGCATTAATTTTTTTGATTTGATATATTCAGGAATGATCTTGAATCTGATCAAGTGCTTATCGGCCTCTAACATCAAATCCTCAATTTGTTCAGATCGCGATGTGGGCAAGGCGCAAAATATCTCATGAACATTATTCTCTAACGTAAAACCGATAACATCAGAAACGCTGCCCAAATACAAACCGATCTCGGCCACACGCGAGGCCTTGTCATCAAAAAAACCAATGACTTTGTAACCACTATGTTTGTGGTTTTCAAAGTATTGAAATATATCCATCGCAATACGACCCGAACCAACAATTACGATGGCCCTTGAATCCATCAACAAATTACGGTTGCTCTTCCTGATGGTCAAAAAGATCAGTTTCCAGACACCTACCAGAAAACCAAAGAGTACGACAGAGTATAGTAAATATTGGCGGGTTACCAGGTATGACTGTATGCCTATCACTATAACGAAAAACGATAGGAGAAATATGAATAGTAGATAGGCTTTTAAAAAATCCTTATAAGTTAAGATGGAGTCTTTATGCAATACGCTTTCATACAAGCCCGTAATATTGGTTGATAGCAACCAGATAAGGTTAAATAACAATATAATGAGCAGATACTTATTATCAGTATGCCAGGTAGCTGGGCTGTCAATTAACAAATAGGCCAAAAACATGCTTAAATTAAGCATGATGTAGTCTATTGTAAGATTTACTGTTTTAAAGAAAGTAGCGTACCTATAAATCATTATTTAACAGTATCGTCCCATTTTAGGTTATTAATTTCCTGCAACGTTGCAACCGCACTTCCAAATTTTGCTACTACAATGGCTGCTGCGCTGTTTGCAAAATCGCAAGCTTCAGCAATTGATAATTTGTTGGCCAAAGCAAAAGCTAATGCAGCTACCACGGTATCGCCCGCTCCGGTTACATCGTAAACATCAATAGCTTTTGTTGGCTTCTTGGTTAATACATTGTTGTTATATGCCGCAATCCCATCTTCAGACAACGTTACAACGACAGTTTCGCAAGCTGTTACCTCAGCTATTTTTTTGCAAGCAGCTTCTAAGCTTTCGTTATCTACTATCGTAATACCAGATGCCAACGCTGCTTCTTTTTTATTTGGTTTAACGACGGTAGCTCCGCGATATTTTGACAGATCTTTATTTTTTGAATCGACCAGGGTTATAATATTGTGCTGATTACATAATTCAAGCGCATCTTTTACCAGCTTATCGCTCAACGCGCCTTTACAATAATCAGATAATATTAATACATCAATATTATTAATATTTGACCTAAGATACTCAAACAGCTCATTCCCAACGGCGTCATCACAGTAAAATTTATCTTCTTTATCAAGACGAATTAATTGGTGTTTATTTACCACAACCCGACTTTTTACCGTAGTGCGGCGTTTAGCATCTTTAGCCAGGTAAACAAACCCTGGCACCATAGCTTTCAACTCTGCTTCGACTATAGCCCTGTAATCATCATCGCCGGTTATGCTGATGATGGAACCGGTGCAACCAAATGCATGTAAGTTCTCTAAAACGTTACCCGCACCACCAAGGGTATAAGTATCGCTTCTAACATCCACAATTTGCACAGGGGCTTCAGGCGATATTCTATCGCACGAACCATTTATATAATGGTCGATCATAATATCGCCCATCACGGCTATTTTTACGCTTTTTGGATCAGGAAAGTTAAACGTTGGCATATTTTTTTGTTAACAACAGCGCCAGGCTATTGTGTTTATAAAACAATCAAGCCTGGCCCATTGTGCCACCAAAATTCATTGGAAAACTTGATGGATCTTGTTGTGTTTTGATACGACCGTTAGCGGCTTCGTATTTCTCTATGTTGTCTTCAAGCGCGGTTAAAAGCCTTTTAGCATGTTCGGGCGTTATGATAATACGCGACTTCACTTTAGCCTTGGGCGTACCCGGCATTATCCTGATAAAATCAAGCACAAACTCCTGATTTGAATGCGTAATTATAGCCAGATTTGAGTAGATACCCTCGGCAATCTCCTCAGAAAGTTCAATATTTAGCTGGTTTTGATTTTGTTCTTCCATGGCGTAAAAATAGCAAAGCCTTCCGTTTTAGGGAAGGCTTTGCACATATTATTTGCTTAAAGATTAAGCTTCTACTTCTTCGGCTTTTGATGCCATTAAGCGATCGAATTCTTCCTGAGAACCTACGCGGATATTTTCATACTCGCGTAAACCGGTTCCTGAAGGAATTAAGTGACCAACAATAACGTTCTCTTTCAAGCCAAGCATGGTATCTCTCTTACCTGCAATTGCAGCCTCATTAAGCACTTTGGTAGTTTCCTGGAAGGACGCTGCCGAAATAAACGATTTAGTACCTAATGATGCACGGGTAATACCTTGCAATACCGGGCTTGAAGTAGCAGGAATTGCGTCACGTACTTCAACTAGTTTCAGGTCTCTGCGTTTTAAGGCAGAGTTTTCGTCTCTTAATTTTCTTAAAGAGATGATCTGACCAGCTTTCAGCGTGTTTGAATCGCCCGGATCAGTAACCACTTTCTTATCGAAGATCTCATCATTTTCCATCATGAAATCCCAGCTGTCAACAGCTTCTTTCTCTAAGAAACGGGTATCACCGGCGTCCTCTATCTGCACTTTCTGCATCATTTGGTGAACGATAACCTCGAAGTGTTTATCGTTAATTTTCACCCCTTGTAAACGGTAAACTTCCTGGATACCGTTAACCAGGTATTCTTGCACCGCAGCAGGGCCTTTAATAGCCAGGATATCAGATGGAGATATTGAACCGTCAGACAATGGCATACCGGCTTTTACAAAGTCATTATCCTGTACAAGGATGTGTTTTGAAAGTGGTACCAGATATTTTTTAACCTGACCGTCTTTTGATTCGATGGTGATTTCGCGGTTACCACGTTTAACACCACCCAAAGTTACCACACCGTCAATCTCGGTAACTACCGCAGGGTTTGAAGGGTTACGTGCCTCGAATAACTCAGTTACACGTGGCAGACCACCGGTAATATCTCGCGTTTTACCTGTTGAACGAGGGATTTTTGCGATAATTTGTCCGGTTTGTAGTTTCTCGCCCTCATCAACTGCGATGTGTGCACCTACCGGGATGTTGTATCCTTTAATTACGTTGCCTTTGTTGTCAGTAACCTGTATAGCAGGGTTTTTAGTTTTATCCCTGGTATCGATAATTACTTTCTCACGGTGACCGGTTTGCTCGTCAGACTCTTCGCGGAAGGTGATACCTTCCAATACGGCCTCGAACTGAGCGATACCTGCAAATTCTGAGATAATAACCGCGTTGTACGGATCCCAAGAACAGATACGGTCGCCTTTCGTGATTTTTGCACCGTCTTTTACATATAAGTATGAACCGTAAGGAATATTGTTCGTAACAATTACTTTATTGCTACCTTCCTCGATAATACGGAACTCGCCAGAACGACCTAAGACTACGTCAACAGTACCTTCTTCAGCAGTTTCGTATGATACGGTACGTACGTTTTCAAACTCAATGATACCATCAAATTTAGCGTTGATCTGAGATTCAGCCGCGATGTTTGACGCTGTACCACCCACGTGGAATGTACGAAGTGTTAACTGTGTACCCGGCTCACCGATTGACTGTGCTGCAATTACACCAACTGCCTCGCCTTTTTGCACGCGTTTACCACTTGCCAGGTTACGGCCGTAACACAATGCACACACACCACGTTTGCTTTCGCAAGTTAATACTGAACGTATCTCGATACCTTCAAGAGGTGAGTTTTCAATTTTCTTAGCTACTTCTTCAGTAATGTCTTCGCCGGCACCAGCTAATAACTCGTTAGTGATAGGGTCAAACACATCATGTAATGAAGTACGGCCAAGGATACGGTCATATAATGGCTCTACGATATCTTCGTTGTCTTTCAACGCAGTAGTGTAGATACCTCTTAAAGTACCGCAATCAACCATACCTACAATCATGTCCTGAGCTACGTCATGTAAACGACGGGTCAGGTAACCAGCATCCGCTGTTTTCAACGCCGTATCCGCCAAACCTTTACGGGCACCGTGGGTTGAGATAAAGTACTCCAATACTGACAAACCTTCTTTAAAGTTTGACAAAATCGGGTTCTCGATAATCTCACCACCTGAGCCTGATTTTTGAGGTTTCGCCATCAAACCACGCATACCTGCCAGCTGACGGATCTGCTCTTTTGAACCACGCGCACCTGAATCCAACATCATGTAAACTGAGTTGAAGCCCTGATTATCTGTACTCAAAATGTCCATCACGTTCGCGGTTAAGCGGTTGTTGATACGGGTCCAGATGTCAATGATCTGGTTGTAACGTTCGTTGTTGGTAATGAAACCCATGTTATAGTTGTTCATTACCTCTTCTACTTGTTTAGAAGCAGTGTTAATCAAGGTTACTTTCTCTGCAGGGATATTGATATCCTTCAGGTTAAATGACAAACCACCCTGGAACGCCATCTTGAAGCCTAATTCCTTGATATCATCCAGGAACTGAGCTGCACGAGCCATACCGGTAATTTTCACTACCTCGCCAATGATATCACGCAGTGATTTCTTGGTCAATAACTCGTTGATATAACCTACTTCAACAGGTACATGCTCGTTAAATAATACGCGGCCCACAGTAGTGTCAATTACTTTAGTCACTATTTTGCCATCGCGCTCTTTAACGTTGGTTTTAACTTTGATGAATGCATGCAGGTCAAGTTTCTTCTCGTTGTAAGCGATGATCACCTCTTCAGACGAGTAGAAAGTCAGGCCTTCGCCTTTTACAACTCTGCCTGCATCAGTTTTACGGCCTTTGGTAATGTAGTACAGACCCAACACCATGTCTTGAGATGGCACAGTGATTGGCGTACCGTTAGCAGGGTTCAAAATGTTGTGCGATGCTAACATCAATACCTGAGCCTCCAATATTGCCGCGTTACCCAGTGGTACGTGAACCGCCATCTGGTCACCGTCAAAGTCGGCGTTGAACGCGGTACAGGTTAACGGGTGCAACTGGATAGCTTTACCTTCAACCAATTTTGGCTGGAATGCCTGGATACCCAAACGGTGCAGCGTAGGCGCACGGTTTAGTAATACAGGGTGTCCTTTCAATACGTTTTCAAGGATGTCCCAAACCAATGGGTCTTTACGGTCAACAATTTTCTTAGCTGATTTTACCGTTTTAACCACACCACGCTCAATCATTTTGCGAATGATAAATGGTTTAAACAGCTCGGCAGCCATATCTTTTGGTAAACCGCACTCGTGCAATTTCAGGTTCGGACCTACGACGATTACCGAACGTGCAGAGTAGTCAACACGTTTACCTAATAAGTTTTGACGGAAACGACCTTGTTTACCTTTCAGGATGTCTGAAAGTGATTTCAAGGCACGGTTACCTTCAGTTTTTACTGCGTTAACTTTACGTGAGTTATCAAATAACGAGTCGACAGCTTCCTGCAACATACGTTTTTCGTTACGCAAAATTACCTCTGGTGCTTTAATCTCGATCAAACGTTTTAAACGGTTGTTACGGATGATGACACGACGGTAAAGGTCATTCAAGTCAGAAGTTGCGAAACGGCCACCTTCCAGTGGTACCAACGGACGCAATTCTGGCGGGATAACCGGAACGATCTTAACGATCATCCACTCAGGGTTGTTCTCGATACGAGTTTTTGAACCACGGAAAGCCTCAACAACTTGAAGGCGTTTTAACGCTTCGTTTTTACGTTGTTGTGAAGTTTCAGTAGCAGCCTGGTGACGTAAATCGTAAGAAAGCTGATCTAAATCAATACGTTTCAATAATTCTTCCAGAGCTTCGGCGCCCATTTTGGCAACGAATTTCTGCGGATCTTTATCGTCCAGATATTGATTTTCTTTTGGTAGGGTATCCAGGATATCCAGGTATTCTTCTTCAGTCAGGAAATCCATAGCGCTAATGCCATCAGATTCCTTAACACCCGGTTGGATAACTACATATCTTTCATAATAAATGATCAGATCCAATTTTTTGGTTGGCAGGCCCAGTAAGTAACCAATTTTGTTAGGTAACGAACGGAAATACCAGATATGAGCAACGGGCACCACCAGGTTGATGTGGCCCATACGCTCACGACGTACTTTTTTCTCGGTTACTTCAACACCGCAACGGTCGCACACGATACCTTTATAACGGATACGTTTGTATTTACCGCAATGGCACTCGTAATCTTTCACCGGACCAAAAATACGCTCGCAAAATAAACCATCACGCTCAGGTTTGTAGGTTCTGTAGTTGATGGTTTCTGGTTTTAATACCTCACCGCTTGAACGCTCCAGGATAGCCTCAGGCGAAGCCAGGCTAATGGTGATGGTAGTAAAATTACTTTTGATTTTATTATCCTTTTTGTAAGACATAGTCTCCTTGTTTTTAATGAGTGAATGAGTGAGTGGTGAATGAGTGAATGATGTGATTACTCACTCATTCGCTCATTCACTAATTCACTAATTAGTCTAATGTGATATCCAAACCTAAACCTCTAAGCTCATGAACCAATACGTTGAATGATTCAGGAACAGATGGTGTAGGCAGGTTTTCACCTTTAACAATAGCCTCGTAAGTTTTAGCACGGCCCACAACGTCGTCAGACTTCACAGTCAGGATTTCTTGCAGAATGTTTGCAGCACCGAATGCTTCAAGAGCCCAAACCTCCATCTCACCAAAACGCTGACCACCAAATTGAGCTTTACCACCCAATGGTTGTTGTGTAATTAATGAGTACGGGCCGATTGAACGTGCGTGCATCTTATCGTCAACCATGTGACCTAGTTTCAGCATGTAGATAATACCTACAGTAGTTTGCTGATCAAAACGATCGCCGGTTAAGCCATTGTATAAGTAGGTACGGCCTGATTCAGGTATGCCGGCTTTTTTGATCCACTCTTCAACCTCGTCATGGCTTGCACCATCAAAGATTGGAGTAGCAAATTTAACGCCCAGCTCTTTGCCGGCCCATCCTAATACAGTTTCATAAATCTGGCCAAGGTTCATACGTGAAGGTACACCCAGTGGGTTCAACACAATATCAACCGGAGTACCGTCTTCTAAGAAAGGCATATCCTCGTCACGTACAATACGCGCAACGATACCTTTGTTACCGTGA